>Ga0209042_1000563_pt1 | contig 37835 bp, 25 predicted proteins | sample SaaInlV_200m_DNA_6_FD_184649 | JGI IMG/M metagenome (GOLD analysis project Ga0209042, IMG submission 184649) | Marine microbial communities from expanding oxygen minimum zones in the Saanich Inlet - SI037_S2LV_200m_DNA (SPAdes) (version 2) | ecosystem: Environmental > Aquatic > Marine >...
GTGGAGGGGGGGGGGTAATTATCTGACACGCAATATGTTACACATATTCTATTTGCTTTATTAAAATTAATAATTTTTAAACTTACAAAATTTTTCTCTTCTTTCATATTTTCAACAAATTTTTCTTACTCAAAAAAACAAGCCCCTCTACTTACTAATAACAAAAAGAGCAAAAACCTTTCACGATTTTTGAAGCATTTTTTATAATATTCTTGAAAAAGGTTTGTATGTGTTTGATTATGTGGGAGAAAAAAAATTGCATTTTTTTTTCAAAACTTTGTTATAAAGTTATAAAATTTAACAAAGTTGTCCACAATTACAAGCACAAAAGGTGCGAAATTTAAAGTCGTAATGTAGAATTTAGAAAATTTATTAATAAAAATTCAAGATTTTCAATATCTTGACTTTAGCCTGATTATTTCATGAATTTTCGTAACGAAAGCTCAAAATGTGCATCAGATTTGAACTACCACAGATTTTTATTTTTGAGTAATAGCAAGCTATTTTGATGAACTAAAAATTGAGGACGGTCAAAGATGATGTGTAGTTCGGGCTTTTAGTAGAAATATTCATGAATTATTTAGGTTAGAAAGGTTGCACTAATATAATAAGCTACTTACTTCAATTTCACTGACAATTCCATAAAATCAAAAATACATAGTTCAAAATGATAGCTTTTGTTTATTTTTGCCATAGATTGATAAACTGATTTTTATGAAACTTCTGTTTAAAAATATAAGTAAAGTTGAAAAATTAAATTCATTCATTAATGTTTTGAATAACATGACAAACAGGGTATTAATCATTAATAATTAATCATTCATAATTTACTAATAAAATGTCAGTAAAAATAATTGTACTTGCCGCATATGCACTAATGATAATAATTGTTGGTGTAATTGGATTAAGAAAAACCAAATCGTTTAACGACTTTTTTCTTGGAGGCGGAAATGTGGGACCTTGGTTTACTGCATTTTCATATGCAACCGCTTATTTTTCGGCAGTAGTTTTTATTGGTTTTGCAGGCAAAGTTGGCTGGGGTTTTGGCTACTCTGGAATTTGGATTGGAATTATCAACGGACTTGTAGGAGTGCTTGCAGTATGGGCAATTCTAGGATGGAAAGTAAAAAAAGTAAGCACCGAAATGGGCATCTCAACCCTTAGCGAATTTCTTGATAAAAGATACAATAGTCCATTTTTGAAAATTTTTGCATCTGTTGCAATTTTTGTATTTTTAATTCCATATTCCGCAGCAGTTTTCATTGGACTTTCCTATTTATTTAAGTCAACATTTCCGGATTTGGGTTACGTAAATGCTGTAATTTTTATTGCAATTTTCACAACTATTTATCTTGTATTGGGTGGCTATAAGTCTATGACATTGATTGATACAATTTTTGGAATTATTATGATTATTGGCGTTTTGATTATGATATATTTCACATTAGATAAAGCAGGTGGACTTTCTGTAATTACATCAACACTTAATGAAATAAATCCAAAATTAACATCGGCAATTGGGCCTCCCGGCTGGTGGCCATTGTTTTCGTTAATATTTTTGACAAGCGTTGCACCTTTTGCTATGCCTCAATTGATTCAAAAATTCTATGCTGTTAAAGACCGAAAAGCAATTCGTGTCGGAATGATTGGCTCATCTGTTTTTGCAGTTTTGCTTGGTGTAATTGCATATTTTATGGGCTCTACAACCAGATTTTTTGCCAAAACCGGACAAATGAAAATCATAAGTAATGCTGATGGTAGCCTCAACGTTGATGCACTTATGCCTGAACTTTTGACTTCTGTAATCCCGGAGTCTCTATTTATAATTATTTTACTTGTATTGCTATCTGCATCTATGTCAACACTTGCTGCATTAATTTTAGTTTCAAGTTCTTCTTTAGTGAAAGATTTTTATGCAGGATTCATAAACAAAAATGTTACAGACAAAAAGCTTACACTTTTGATGCGTTTTGGAAGTGCCTTTTTTGTTTTATTATCTGCACTGATTGCAATAAATCCGCCCGAAACAATAGTTTCAATTTTAGGAATTTCGTGGGGGGCAATAGGTTCTGCATTTTTAGGTCCATTTATTTGGGGGCTTTTCAGCAAAAAAGTGAATAAAGTTGGAGCAATTGCATCAATGGTTGGCGGAGTAGCAATATGTTTGATTTTATTTATTTACGGAATGTCATCGCCTCAAGCAGGAACAATAGGGATGATATCTTCATTAGCAATAAATCCTATATTTAGTTTGTTTTTTACAAAAAAGACCAATAGTTTTAAATAGAATTTAAATTGGGATATTATGAAATCGATAAAAATAGCTGTATTCTTCACTTTTATGCTTTTATTTTTTGCATGTCAGGAAAAACCTCAGCAGCAACAAAATTCAAATTCAAAGAAGAAGATTTCGAAAGTTGAAAGAATTTCAGTGCCAAAATTTAATGCTGATTCTGCATATATTTATGTTAAAAAACAATGCGATTTTGGACCAAGAGTTCCAAATACCAAGGCTCATTTTTTATGCTCTAATTACTTGAAGAAAAAAATGGAAAACTTCGGAGCTGATGTAATTGTTCAAGAAACCAGAGTAAAAGCATTTGATGGCACAAGTCTAAATATTAAAAATATTATTGCACAGTTTTCTCCCGAAAAGAAAAACAGACTTTTACTATTTGCTCACTGGGACTCTCGCCCGTTTGCTGATCATTGCGAAAATCCTGAAAAACGCGACAGTCCTATAATTGGCGCAAACGATGGAGCAAGTGGTGTTGGAATATTGATGGAAATCGGAAGGCAAATTGGGATAAAAAATACAAAATTAGGAATAGATATTATTTTCTTCGATGCTGAAGATTATGGATATCCAGATCATAAAAATATTCCACACCAAAAGGACACCTGGTGTTTGGGTTCGCAGTATTGGGCAAAAAACATTCATACACCTAATTATTATGCCAGATATGGAATTTTGTTGGATATGGTAGGTGCGAAAAATGCTATGTTTTATCAGGAACAAATATCTTTGTATTATGCACCAAGTATTGTAAATAAAGTTTGGTCTGCTGCCTTTAATCTAGGATTTTCAAATTATTTCATTTTTAACAAAGGAGGACAAATTACTGACGATCATCAGTATGTAAACGAAATTGCAAATATTCCGAGCATTGATATTATACAACACGACCCAAGTACAAAATCGAATTTTGGTTCGTATTGGCACACACATAACGACAATTTCGATATTATTGATAAAAACACTCTTAATGCTGTTGGACAAACAGTTTTGGAAGTTATTTATAAGGAAAAATAGGCAATTGTAAATTCTCAATACTTAACAATAACTTTGGTTTTCCATTTTCCAATAAAATAGTAAACCAAAGAGAATGTCATTCCAACGCCCCAACCAGCAGGAATTCCCCACCAAATACCAACAACTCCGATTTTCTGTGACAGAAAAACAGACAATGGTACTCTTACCACCCAAAGAGCCAATAAAGTAATAAACATAGGCATAAGGGTATCGCCTGCACCTCTGAAAACTGCATTAAAAACAAATAGTACCGAGAATAAAATATAAAACAGACTTACAATTTGAAGATATTCAGCTCCAATTTCAATAACATTTGTGTCAGGACTAAAGAGCCGCATTAGTTCGGTCCTAAAAATATTTATTATCAGAGTAAGAGATACGGAAATAATTGAGGTCATTATTAATGTTGCTACAAGTCCTTTTCTAACCCGTTCGGCTTTATTTGCTCCAAGATTTTGCCCCACAAATGTCGAAAAAGCAGCAGCAAAATTCATTGCAGGTAATATTGCAAAAGAATCTATTCTGCCCGCAACAGAATAGGCAGCAACCGTGTCGGTTCCAAAATCATTCACAATGCGAAATAAAGCAAGAAGTCCGAGCGAAACAATAGTTTGCTGAAATCCTGAGGGTAAGCCTATCCTTAAACTCCGCATAAACATTTCCCATTCGAAATTAATTTTCAGGAAAGAAATTTGAATAATCTTATGATATTTATTCAAATATAATACTATCATCAAAAAAGAAACTCCTTGCGAAATGACAGTAGCAATTGCAACTCCCTCAATTCCCCATCCGAAAACCACTATGAACAACAAATCTAAAAATATGTTTAGTATTGTTGAAAGTATAAGAAAATATAATGGAGTTTTGGAATCGCCTAAACCTCTGAGAATTGCAGCAGTGCCATGGAATCCAAACATTGTTACGCTACCGAGAATAAAAATATTGAAATAGGTAGTTGCTTGTGGAATAATTTCAGCCGGAAGTTTTATCAATTTAAATATCTCATCGCTGAAAATTATCCCAATGGCACTTACAACAATTGATGATATGAATAATATTACATTCATAGTATCAATTGCTAACTTTACTTTTGCATAATTTTTGGCACCGAAATATTGAGCTATTATTATAGTGGCACCAGAGCTTAATCCGATTACCATAGAAATTAAAACAAAAATCAACGGGAACGAAGCCCCCACTGCCCCTAATGCTTCTTTTCCAAGATAGTTTCCTACAATTATACTATCAATAATATTATATAATTGTTGGAAAACATTGCCAAAAAGCATTGGAAGTGCAAAGTGCAAAATTCTTTTTGCCTCGCTTCCCTGTGTGAGATCTTTCATTTATTATTTACTGATATGCACTGTATGTGCCTAAATTTATGTGTCTTAAATGCTCCTGAATTATTATAATATTATTTCACTATTCTTCAGATTTTTCTACTAATTTCGGATAATTCATATTGTTTTCAATAACAAAATATGCTTCAGGAAAATCATTCAAAATTGTTTTATAAAAATGAAAGCCTTCGTTTTTAGTTCTATAGTCGCCAATCCGAATTTTGAAATATGGCTGATGATAAATTAAATATGTTTTTTCGTTCGGATATTTTGCAAGAAATTTCGATTGAGCTTTTCTTGCATTTTTTCTTGCATCGTGTCCCGAACCAGAATAGATTTGAATTCGGTAGCCCGATATGGTATTCTTTTTTTTATTTAGTTTTATATGCTTATTTACAAGTACATGCAAATCTTCTTCTTGATAAATTGATACTTTAGTTTTTGAACTATCGCATTTTTGTAGTTGATAAAAAATTTCGCTCTCTTCAAAGTTTTGAGTTTCTTGTCCAAAAACTAAGCAATATGACAACAAAAACAAAACTATATTGCTGAAAATTAATCTCATATTAATTCTTTGTTCTTTCTTTTCTATTTAATAATTTGGGAGGTTTCAAAAACGATTATTCAAAAAATAGTAATTAAATTGTTAAAATAACTCAATTATTGATTAAAAATTATGAATGCTAATAACCGGAATTGTAGAATGATTTACCATTTGTTGAGCGTAATCTCCTAACCATAAACTTTCGGCACTTTCGGTTTGTTCGGTCATTATTGAAACTAACTGTGCATCAACTTCCTTAGCATAGTCTAAGGTAATTTTTGTTATATTATCGCCGTAGATTAATTCTTTGCTGCATTTAATATTAAGTGAAATTAAATGATTGTAAACCTGATCGCAATATTTTTCAATTTTAAAAATTACTGCTTTTCTGTTTGTTTCTCTAACTCCAACTATCTTTACTTCGGCTCCAAATTTTAAAGCAAGCTCGGCTATGAATGGAACTTTTTGCCTGGTTTCTCTGCTAATGTCGATTGGTAGAACAAAACGTTTTAGTTCGGAAGGTAAATATCCAAGCCTAATAGTAATTACCGGACAAGGTGCATTGCTCACAACTCTATATGCGTTGCTTCCTATCATATATTCCTCGAAACCAGAAACACCATGAGTTCCCATTACAATTAAATAAGCATCATCATATTTTGCCTGATTTGTAATTTCTCTATAAATGCTCCCTGTTCTGATTTTATAGTCAAAAATTCCAGATACTAAATATTTATCTCTGAATTTTTCTATTAGCATATCAAAATAATGGTCAACAGATTTTTTGTACTCTGGTTCATCTTTAGCCAAATCGAATTGCACATCGAAGTTTCGGCTTTTTTTGACAAAAATCAGTCTAATGTGGGTTTGCAATTTATTTGCCATAATAATAGCATGCTCAAGAGCATTTATTGAATCTTCCGAAAAATCTATTGGAACTACTATTCTTTTCATAATTATTGCTTTTTTTATTTTTCAAAGATAATATTTTGTTAGAAATTGAAAGCATTTGCCGAAAAAATTATCTTTGTAGAAATTTAAAACTACAAAATGAATAGATTTATTATTTTATCTGTATTGCTGATTTTTGCTACCTTTTCGTGCAAACGAGTAGCTATTAAAAACAAGAATTCCGATGAAAATATCACCTTAAAAAATGACGAAAATTACTCGTCAGATTATCTTTTGCAATCGACTTTATGGTATCAAAAATCGGCTGAAATGCAGGCAATTTATCATCAGAATTTCAATTTAGCCAAACTTGTTTTTAATAATAAACTTGCCGAAAACAAAAGTCAAAAACCAAAAGCTATTGTTGTTGATATTGATGAAACTATGCTTGACAATAGCCCATATGAAGCCAATTTGATAAAAACAAATACCAGTTATACAAAAAAAACATGGAACGAATGGTGCAAGCTCAAAATTGCAAAAGCCTTGCCTGGAGCAGTCGATTTTACAAATTTTGTAAAATCTAAAGGTGTTGAGGTGTTTTACATTTCAAATCGCTACGAAAGTTCGGTGGAAGCAAGCATGGAAAATATGAAAACTCTGAATTTTCCGTTCATCGACAAAAACCATTTTCTGTTTAAAAATAAAATTAGCAGTAAAACCGAAAGGAGAAATAAAGTTGCACAGAATTATGAAATAGTTATGCTTCTCGGAGATAATCTTGCTGATTTCGCAGGAATATTCGAAAATCGAAGCGAATATTTTGGTTTTAACATTGTTGATGAAAATAAGTATTTGTTTGGCAACAAATATTTCATTTTTCCAAATCCAATGTATGGTTCGTGGGAAAAGGCAGTTTTTGGTGGCAGCATGAAATTTTCGGCAGAAGAAAAAGATAGTTTGCGGAAAACTAATTTGATTGGATATTAACAACTTGAATTATTGAGTAAAATCATTCAAGCTAATTTTTCAGCAAGAATAAATTGTTATAATAAAACTTGTGCCAACATTTTGTTCCGATTCTACTGCAATTTCAAATTTGTGAGCATCAATAATTTTTTTACAAATACTTATTCCTAAACCTGTGCCTTTTTCGCCGCCTGTTCCATCTGTACTTTTATCGAAAGTGTCTGAAAACAATTTCTTTCTTGCATGATCGGGCATTCCAACTCCTGTGTCGGTAAGTTTAATAATTGTTTGCTCTGGATTCTGAATTGCCGACAAACTGATTTTTCCACCCGCCGGAGTAAATTTCACTGCATTCCCAATCAAATTGTTCAAAACCTGGCTGAATAATGCTTCGTCAACATCTACAAAAATATCTTCGTCAACATCCATTTCGAACTTGATGTTTTTCTCCTGCATCTTCGAGGAAAGATTTTTTCGCGAAACATTTCCAATCTCAATTAGCTTGATTTTTTTAGGATAAACTTGAAATTTTCCAAGTTCCAGATTAGACCAATGATAAAGTTTGTTGTTGTAATCTAACAGTCTTTTTAGTTCCTCATTTATGTCTATTATATCGGATTGATGTGATTCGTCAATTTTATTAAAAAAAGTTTCGTCTTGGAGCAAAATATCTGAAAGAGCAACAACTGCTGCAATAGGCGAACGCAAATCGTGAGATACAATTGATACGAACTGGTCTTTAAACTTCAGAAGTTTTTTGAGTGCATTTTCAGCTTTAGCCAATTTATCGTAGGCAAGACTTTTTTCTCTTGCTTTCTGAATAAGTAATTGGCTTTCTTCAACTGAGGTACTTATTGATTGAATAAATAATAGTTTCTTATTGTTTACAACTGCTGCCATTGCCTGAAGATGAAAATCTTCGCCATCGGTATTTGATTCTGTCCATCTGTCTGACATGACTTTTTCCGAATCGCTTTCTTCCCAATGGTTTTCTGCCATAGGCAAAAATGTTTGAATAAATGGGAAATAGTCGGAAATAATAAACTCTACTCTATTAGTAATTGAATCGGAAAATAATTCGACAAACCATTTTGGGAAACTTCCCACAATTTTAAAAACATCATCACTTATTCTTTCAAATGTAACTACTTCAAACAGGTTTAAAACGTCTATTGAAATAGATTTATCTAATTTTTTCGACGAACGGGCAAGCATCAATTGGGTCTCATTTTGTTTTTGCAGAATATTTCGCAGTTTGTTAACATCCTGTGTTTTATCTAACAAAACTACCCAACAGTTCGTTTGGTCTTTTATTATGTGAATATCGGCATAAACTTCTTGCTCGGTTTGAATATTTGGCAATATTATCAAAGGAGTTTCGAGCGGAAAAATTCCATCGAGAAATGGTACTATTTGTTCTATTTGAACGTTTTTGCTAATGCTGAAAATTCCATAAATTTCTAAGTTTCCTTCCCATGAAATAACTTTACCTTCTTTAGACAATTTTATAAAAACAGGATTTTGACATCCTATCAACAAGTCTTGTAAATATTTATCGATATTATTAGGTATATTTATCACTGTTCTAATTTTAATTTAATCTAAATTATTTCATTCTGTGCAAATAAGGATATTGAATATTATTGATTTCCGTCAAACATTAAAAATCTATTCACAAACTTTTGATTTTCAAATATTTTTTAGCATCTAAGTTTTAATTTTCTTAGTCTTCATCGAACCATATTATGTTGTTTTTGAGCAGGGATAATCTTTCAATCTCGTCAGCAAATTCGTCAAATAAGGTTTTGTCTTTAACTTTTGCTTTTAGTTCGTTCAAATTTGTAATGACAGCTTCCAACTCACTATAAACAATAGGAAAAACTTGTTTGTTGTAGTTAATATTAGTTTCGAGTTTACTGGTTACTTTTTTCAAACTTTCATATTTCAAACTTTTATTTCTAGCTTTTTGAATAAAGGTGTAATTCCCAATTATTTTTTCATTAATATTTTCAATTAACAAATAATCATTGCCACTCATTTTCATAGCAAAAGCTCGTAGATAATAAACATTTTCATGCTTGTCTGATTCTAACCAAAGGTCTGAGCAGATACTTGATTCCAAATCATTTTCCCAAAAAAGGTAAGCAGTTTCCAAAAAACTTTCTAAAAATGGGAAAAACTTACTATAGTCAATATTTTTATCAAAATCAAAATCAAAATCTAAATCATCTAGTATCTCCTTTAACCACAATGGAGTCTCATTTAATAATTTAAATTTATTTTGCTTAACTCTTAATAAAATTGCAAATTCCAATTTAGAAAATAGACTATATATGTCTGAATTATTTCCCATTTCTTTAATTACTGATTTTTCAATATATCTCTACTTAGTTCAAGGAAAGCCAATTCCACTGCTTCGCCGGTTTTTGCACTGGTAAAATAATATTTCCAACCTTTTTGTTTAATTTTTTCGATTATGTTATCGTCAATTTCCCATTCGTCTTTCATATCTACTTTGTTTATTAGCAAATAAAATGGGATTTTACCGACTGTAATATTTATCATTTGATTCAGATATTCGGCTACTTCGAGAGTGTTTTTCCGAGTGCCGTCAATTACAAGAAAATAACCTGCCGAACCGACGAGGTATGATGATTGAACTTTCTGATAATCGTCTTCGCCATGAATATCCCAAAGTATCAAATCTAATTTGGTTCCATCTATGTTTAATGATTTTTTGTCTATTTTTACTCCTATTGTGGTTAAATATTTTTCAGAGAAAATACTCTTAACAAATCTTTGCACCAAACTAGTTTTGCCGACTGCATATGCACCAATCATGCATATTTTCTTCTTAACCATAACTATTTATTATTTATCTGATATTATTACTTTAAATGAAACTCTTCGGTTGAATCTTTTTGCTTTTTTCGTATGCCCTTTCATAAGTGGCTGAGACGAGCCCATACCATAAATGGTGAACATATATTCAGGCAAATTTCTGTCCAAAAATATTTCTAAAAATCCTTCGGCTCTAAGTTTGCTAAGCCATAAATTTCCGTCTTTATATCCTGTGTCATCAGTATGTCCTAAAATCTCAAGATGAACAGACTTTCCATCGGCTTTTGCACTCTCTATCAATTTCCAAATATTGTCAATCAAATTGTCTATTTTGTCCGACTGTCTGCTGTTAGCTTCCGAATTTCCTAAATCGAAACTAAAATTTTGTTCTTCAATTATAGTTTTCAGTTCCAGAATACTTTTGGAAGTTTTTGAAGCGATTTTTTTTACTCCAATACTAAGCTGTTCGGTATTGTATGAATTAATTCCTGAAATTTGTGATGACTTTTTTTTCGATTTCTCAATCCAATCTGTCGGAGCTGATCCACTTGCTATTAGAATATCATTGTTTAGGTCGAGTTTTATTGTTTCCGGAGGGTCTAAAATCACTTTTGCCCTATACAAAACAAATTCCTTTGACAATGCTTGATAGATTTCCCAATTGAAAATTACTGAACCGGAATCGAAATTGTGCTTTTGCATTAAAAGATAAGGATCAACGGACAGGAAATCTTTTAAGCCTGAAATATAATGTTTCCCGCCATGTTTTTCATGTTTTGTAATTACAATTCCCGGGGCGGATTCAAGCTCACTTATAAAATTTGACCACTGATAGTTGCTTCTTATTTTAAAAAACAAGAGTGTAAAAATTAAAACAGCCACAATTCCTAAAGCTACAAAAGGGGCATATGATTTTTTCTTTTTTTGTTTTTCGCGAACTTGTTCGAGCAAACAGGGTTCCAAAATATCTGAAGTGTCTTCAAGTGGCTCAGTATCACCTTCAAATGACTCTAATTCGCGAGCAAAATCTTTATGTAATTGCTCTTGTGTAGTTTCCAACAAAGTTCGCAAATCTTCCGGCGCATTTCCACGCACTACGGCAGCCAGTATTGCATATGGGCCTTCTTCTATCCAAACTGTCAGTTCTCCAACTTGAATAGTGTTTAGAGTCTCCTGGCTATCAACTTTGAACGAGTCGTGAACAAAATCTTGTATTGCTCTTAGCATTCCCGAAACCATGTCTCCATCTTGTGAGGCAAAACCCGATTTGTCAACCTGTTTTATTAATAGGCTAGTTTTTTTATGAATAAGAAAAATCTGTTCGACACGAAATAATATACCTTTGATCATTACAATTTCTGCAAATGATTTTCCGGTAATGGCGGCTTGTATTCTCCATTTGACACTATCGAATGACAGGCTTGATTCAAGTGTCTTATTGAACGATTGTATCATTTTCCTGATGGTTTCGGAAATAGATTTTCTTATTGCCGGACCCATAATTGGGAAAAGTGCATCGGCTAACGATTTTGGATTTTCTCGAACGTTTTTTTCCAAAATCTGTGTAACAATCGGCGATAACGAATTTGTTAATGGTGAAGAATCATTTTTCGACAGATTGATTGCTTTTGGTAGAATTTTGCTTACATCATTTGCGAATAGGTTATCAGATGTATTTTCCTCATCACTATTGTCATTTTCTGCATCGACACCTATAATGAGCGAACGTAACTCTTCCCACTGCGAATTTGATATCGAGCTTTTGTTACTTTTTGAACTATCAATATTTCTTATTGATTGATTCATTAACTATCCTTTGTTTCCAGTTTTTTAGAAGTTTCTCCTCTCAATTGAAGTGCCATGTCGGTTAGGAGTGCAGCAAGATTCATTCTATCGGTTTTTTTGTCTCTGAGGTTATCTACTTCACTACTCACAACGTTTCTGATATCGGCACTTTGTTTTTGAATATCTTCTGAAAGACCTTTGAATTGTTCTAATAATTGTTGCCTAATTTCGCGTGTAGAATTGTGAGATTCTTCTTTGTGCTTGTTCAGTTTTGTTGAAAGCTTATCTACCTCAGTGCTTATCTTAGTTTCTTTGTCTTCTCTTTCTTCTGATAGGATATCTATTTTTGAATATATGTCTTTAATTTCATTTTTAACATAAACTTCTAATGAATCGAACATTTTTTTTGTTTCGCTTCTAATTTCTTCAATTGCTATTTGATTTTTCTTTTCGATATCGGAAAAACGCTTTTCGAATTCATTTATATTATTGCCAAAAAGTATGTCTCTAATTTTGTCAACTTTTTCGTTATCGTTAATTGCAATATTGCTATTTGCAGGTTTTTTTTCTTCTTTTTTCATTTTAAATTATTATTTATTAAACATATTTTTTTAGTCTTTCACTTAAATCATTTGGCTTGAAAGGTTTTGAAACTAGCTCGTCAAAACCGGCATCTAAATACACTTCGTCGTTGCCTTCCGTAGATTTCGCTGTTAAGGCTATTATTGGTATTCTTTTCCTGTTTTCTGTTCTTTCAAGCTCACGAATTATTTTTGTTGCCTCGATACCGTCCATTTCAGGCATCTGGATATCCATTAAAATAAAGTCGTATTTGTTTTCTTTAAATTTCTCTACACTAATTTTACCATTTGTTGCTTCGTCATACGAAAATTTCATTTTCTTCAGAGCCAATCCACCCACTTTTAAATTTATACTATTATCGTCAACTAATAAAACATGAGCTTGATTGGCTGGATCTTTTTCTTGGCTTATTATTTCGGATTTAGAGGATTTATCATCAAAATTTTCGGATAAAACTACAGGTTTTGAAATTTTCCTCATTTTTTTGATATCAGACAACTTCTTTTTCAGTAGAGTAAAATCTATTGGTTTATCTAATAAGGCATAATAACCTGCCAGCTTAAAGTCTTTTTCGCTTATTGTGGTTGAGGTATTTATCAAAATTAGTTTTGTGTCGCGAATGTATTTATTGCTCCTGATTGTTCGGGCAAAAATCATTCCATCTGCATCTGGCAAAACACTATCAACAATAGCTATATCAAACATTCTTTTTGAGATACCGGCTACGGTATTTAAAAGTTTAAATCCTTCTTCGGCAGAATTTGCTTCGGTTGGAACGCAACCCCATTCTGAAAGAGATGAAGTAATTAATTTCCTGGAGTTTTCTCTTGGATCAACAACAAGAATTCTTAAACCTGTACAATCTACAGTTGACTTTTCAATTATTTTCGGTTCATTCGGATCAATTTCCAGTTCTGCTGTAAAAGTAAATGTTGAGCCACGATTTTCTTCACTTTCTACCACAATGTTTCCGTTCATCAATGAAATAAGTCTTTTCGACAAAACAAGTCCTAATCCCATTCCATCGTGATGACGCATGTCTGTATCATCTCCTCCTACATAAGCTTTAAACAGTTTGTCCATTGCAACTTTGGAAATTCCTACTCCGGTATCCTTTACTTTTACTTTTATTTTAGCAATATTGTCGCTGATTTCGTCCAATTTTGCAGAAATTAGTATTTCGCCAAATTTGGTGAATTTCACAGCATTAGACATTAAATTTCTAATAATCTGCCCAAGTCGCAATTTATCGCCAATGACAGACTCCGGTATGGTTTTATCTATTTGAGTTTGAAGCCGTAATCCTTTTTCTTTTATTTCTTTATCGAAATTCGAAATAACATTGTTAATACATTTTGGAAGATTGAAAGGCGACTTTTCAAGATTAATATTATTGTCCTCAAGTTCAGAGACATCGAATATGTCTTTTAGTTTGAGGATTAATTCTTCTGATGAATTTTTAATAATTTCTGTGTATTCTTTCTGCTCTTCAGACTGTTCGGTGTTTTCCAAAAACTCTATAGAAGAAACCACTCCGTTCATTGGAGTACGAATTTCGTGAGACATTTTTGACAAAAACTGGGATTTGATTAGGTTCGCATTTTCTGCAGTAACTTTAGCTTTTAATAACTCCTCAGCTTGTTTTTTCTTAATTGAGACATCTTCTTTGGTTGCAATATAATTGACAATTTCTCCTGATTCGCCAAAAATAGGGCTAATTACAGTATAATCCCAATATAGCAAATCGTCTTTCTTTTTGTTAAACAGCTCTCCGCTCCATGTTTTACCTTTCGAAATAGTATCCCATAGATTTTTATATGTGCTATTGGTTACTTTTCCAGATTTTAAAATTCTTAGATTTTTACCAATTATTTCGTCCGGAGAATATCCTGTCATTTTTTCAAACATCGGATTAACATAATCTACATTTCCAGAAACATCGGTAATTATGATTGATACCGGGCTTTGCTCAACAGCATGAGATAGTTTTACAATTTTCTCTTCGGCTTGTTTCATGGCAGTCATATCTCTCGAAATTGATATTATTCCGAGAATTTCGCCATCAGGAGAATAAAACGGTGTTTTTAGAGCATCCAACAAGAGTCTTTGTCCATATGAATTTCTTTCCCAGTCTTTGTTTCTCCAAGGTCTGCCTGTGCTTAATATTTGCTTTTCCTTTTCAGTAAATACATCGGCTTTTTCTTTAGGAAACAGATTATAATCTGTTTTTCCTTTTAGTTCATCTACACTTTTTCCTGAAAAAATTGAATACGACTTATTACAGCCTAAATATGTACCACCGTTGTCTTTATATGAAATAAGATCGGGAATAGAATCTAATAAACTACTTAAAAATGCTTTTTCCTGAATTATAGTTTCTTCAATGTTATGTCTCTTTTTTATTTCATTACGCAATAAAAAATTCGTGTCTCTAAGTTTTTTTGTATCAGAGTTATGCTTTTTAGTAAGGCTATCTTCATAGTTGTGATATCTGCTTTTTATCCAATAAGCAAAATATCCTAATCCGAAAACTAATACAATTAGGAAACCTATAATTCCATATAACATTGAATTATTGCCCCCTCCTTCTGTTTGAGGAACATCTTTTTGGTAGGAACGTACGTTTCGTGGATTTTTCTTTGTCTGTGATTTTGTTTTTTTTTGTTCCTGATTTTTTTGAGGTTCTTCTGAATATGTTTCTTCTTTGTTCGAGCTCGATTTTTTATATTTGATTCCTTGATTTATATTAAGATTAGTTTCGTTTGAAAGAGCATTAAATTCGTCTGCTTTTGTATAATCTCCTAAGTATGAGTATGAGTTTGATATATTTGCAGCTATTTTTTTTATATAATAATTGTCTCTATCAGAATTTGCTTGCTTCAATCCTTTTTTAAAATATGATAAAGCTTTTTCATGTTTTTTTTGCTTGACATACATTTCACCAAAGCTATTTAATAAGGCAGAATTCTCTATCCCCAATTTTGCAAACAAGCTTTCTGCTTCCTGATAGCAGCCCAGTGCCTCTGTATTCCAATTCCTTTGTAAATAAACATCGCCAATATTTGTCCAATTTATTGCTACCTCTGCTTTTTCATTAGCTTTCATGGCAGATTTCATTGCACTATTGAAGTTCTGATTTGCTTTGTCGGGTTCTTTTTCTTTTAAAAAGATAAATCCCAATAGTTTATATGCTAAAGCTTCTTGCTTTGGGTTTGAAATTTCTTTTGCTAAAATTAATGCCTTCTGCCCATAGTCTCGTGATTTATCTAAATCAAAATGAATATATTGAGCAGCAAGTATATTTAACACTTCTGCTTTTTCATTTCCTCTCAAACTTTCGACAATATATTCTAAACTATCTATCGAAACTTCAGCTTTACTGTTTTGGAAAAAAAATATTGAGAATATAGTTAATAATACATATTTATTTATTATCTTCATACTAACCTTTTTAAAATTCATTTCAAAATTACTACTCATTTTTTGTATTCACAATTAATTTATATAGATATATAAAATTACTACACGAATTGATTATTTTTTTTAACAAAAAAATAATCAATAAATATATCGAACTAATTAATAAGTTGTGGTCATATTTTCAGGAATACATAAAATGAAATCGGCTAAGTCTTTAAAATCCTCCGATAAGGAATCAATATCGGATTGCTGAACTGTTGCAATCGTAACTATACTAAGGTTTTCGCTTTTTTGTTTTAAATACCAAACTATTCCTTCGTAATTGTCTGAATGATATGTCCCATTATAATGTAACAACATTCTGTCTGGGCTAAGGTTTTTATAAATAAAATGTGCCATAGTAGCATCTTTTATTGCTTGAGCTTTGGGCAAATTATCATTTGAGTGCATTCCGCCGGTTCCCATACTTAGCATTTTTTTGTAGCATTCTACATTAGGATCATAATCTATTGGAAGCGGTGCAATATAAGTTTTGGCTTCATTGCTTAGTTCGTCTATTCCTTCAAATCCCTTTGAAAATACTACAGAGGCATACCTACGAGGAATATTTGAAGCTATAAATTTCAAATTATTTTCTTTTGCAAACTGAACAAGTGGCTTATAATCAGTTTTATAATTGGACCACAATCGCATCTCATCTTCAAACTTGCTTTGCTTAATTAAACCGCTCAAATATTCGTCCATAATTATCTGATTATCGGACTCGAACATTTCTGCAGCAAGAATCAAATTTTCTTTTTTTATTTCAAATAAATCCTGTGTTAGCTCTATCTGAAGCCAATGAGCAATAGGATTGTTATGCAATTCTCCGAAAAATACCACATCTGCATTCTCAAGTTTCTTTAGCATTTTAGAATATTTTACTTCTTTTCCTGATTTTGTATAAATTTTATAAGCAGGTTTATCGCTCTTAAATGCGACCATAGTTATAAAAATGAATAAAATAAATATCTTGAATTTCATAGTATTTTGTATTTATTATTGAATATTTTCGATTTCTAATTTCTATTTATAGTTGCATGATAGGCTTTTATTTCAACAGATGAATGAAATGTCTTTTTGGCATTTTTAGCCAATGTGCTTTTTGACGATTCATTAAAAGCATTTTTAGACTCCCAAAGTACAAAAACTGCCTTTAAATTATCTGTTGATGAATTGAAATTTCGATTAACAATAAAACCGCTCTGCTTTGAAATCTCTGAAAGATAATTTTCAAATTTAGATTTTATCTCATTTTCATTGCCTCTTTTTTCTTTATAAACCAAAATCTCCAAAACCCTATCAGAACTTAACTCTTCAATATCAAATTCTTCGTTGTCTATTGTGCTAAGCTGGGAATATAATGTAAACCTGAAAGATGAAAAATAGTTTTCTGCAACGGGAGTTTTCATCAAACTTTCTCCGGATTTTCCAGATTGTTCCAAAGATTCCCATTGTGTTATTCCAACAAATACATCGCTTTTTTCATCTTCAGTAGTTGGATAAAAAGCTGAAAATTCTTTATTTTTCACAAATCCATCATGATTTTGAATTTCTTTGAAATAGTCATTGCGAGCTTTTTGATACACTTTTTTGTTATTTGTTTTAACTTTTCTGACAACAATTTCATAAATGCCATTTTTGCCATCAATATTTTGTTGTTCTTGTAAAAACCCAAATCCCGATAATAAGACAATTCCAAAAAAACCTGCAAATAGGAAAAGTACATTTTTCAATTTCATAACTAATGTTTTAACTATCATTCTTTAATAAAAAATAAATTTTTAATAATCTGTAAATTAACAAAAAATAAATCAGATTGTAAATCTATTCCAGTTTGTATTTTCCAGCCCTAATTTTTTCATATTTCAACTTTAATGAAAATTAAATAAAATCAATAAATTTTTAATAAAAAAAACCAAAATGTCAAACTAAAAATTATTAGTTTTGTTTTTTTTATAATATTTTGAAACTGCTTAATAAATAGATACTTATGGAAAAGATTTTAATTATTGGATGTTCAGGACAAATAGGCTCTGAGCTAACTTTAGGGCTAAGAAAAATTCATGGAGACTCTAACGTAATTGCAACAGACATAAAAGAACCAGCAGCAGAGGTAAAAGACTCGGGACCATTCGAATTTGTTGATGTCCTAAATATACATCAATTATATGGAGTTGCCAACCGTTACAAAATCACACAAATTTATCATTTGGCGGCTGTCCTTTCCGGAAATGCCGAAAAACGACCAATCTTTTCATGGGATATAAACATGAATAGTTTGTTCAATATTCTTGAATTATCTCGCGAATTGAAAATAAAAAAGGTTTTTTGGCCAAGCTCAATAGCTGTTTTCGGACCAACAACCCCTCGCATCGACACACCGCAATTTACAACTATGGAACCTAATACGGTTTATGGAATAAGCAAACTCGCAGGCGAAAGATGGATAGAATATTATTTTTATAAATATGGTGTTGACATTCGCAGCATTAGATATCCCGGATTAATTAGCTATAAAACTGAAGCAGGTGGCGGAACAACCGATTATGCTGTAGAAATATTTTATGAATCAATAAGAAATGGCAAATACGAATGCTTTTTAAAAGAAGACACCACCTTGCCAATGATGTTTATGGCAGATGCACTTAAAGCTACCATTGATTTAATGGAGTTGGAGGCTGACAAAATTTCATTACGTTCGAGCTATAATGTTGCTGCTATAAGTTTCAGTCCAAAAGATCTTTCCGAAGAAATTAAAAAGTATATTCCAGAATTCAAAATTTCATATAAACCCGATTTCCGACAATCAATTGCAGAAACCTGGCCACAAAGCATCGACGACAGTATTGCTCGACAAAACAAAGGCTGGGCTCATAGCTACGATTTGCCAAAAATGACTGAAATTATGATTAAAGAAATCAGAGCCAAACTCATTCAAAATGGCGAAAAACTATTTTATTAATTTATTGAAATTTACAAGTTGACACAAAATGTCAGGAAAGATAGTTTGGCACAATTTAAGTATGTGCCCAATTTAAACTATAGTAAAATAAAATTAAAAATCATGATAAGTTTTTCAAAATCTTCGAACCCTGCTTTTAGCGACAAATTCTTAAAAAATACAAGCTCAATAAGTCAAAGTGCCGGCACAATGACCATTCAAGGTACAGTAAATAAAACTGCAATTATGTTACTTCTTGTAGTTTTATCGGCTACCTATACATGGAAAATATATTTTGAAGCTACTGAACCCTCAGCAGCTATGCCTTGGATGATAGGTGGAATGATTGGCGGATTAATTGCTGCAATTATTACAATTTTCAAGAAAGAATGGTCGGCATATACTGCTCCGCTCTATGCAATTCTCGAAGGATTATTTCTCGGTGGCATTTCGGCTTTTTTCGAAGCAATGTACCCGGGCTTAGTTATGCAAGCTGTTGGCTTAACTTTTTCGGTATTTTTTGCTTTGCTGTTTTTTTACAAAACAGGAATAATAAAAGCAACTAATAAATTTAAAATGGGAGTAGTTGCTGCAACCGGAGGTATTGGTGTTATATATCTACTATCGTGGATACTTGGAATGTTTGGAATTTTCATGCCAATGATTCACGGAAATGGCATTTTTGGAATTGGGTTTAGCATTTTTGTTGTCATTATTGCCGCACTAAACCTTGTTTTAGATTTTGATTTTATTGAAAAAGGTTCACAATCTGGTTTGCCAAAATATATGGAATGGTATGGAGCATTTGGACTAATGGTAACTCTGGTTTGGCTTTACATAGAAATTTTGAGATTGTTGTCGAAGCTGGCTAGTAGAGATTAGGATTTGGTGTTGGCCTTTAGCTGTTTGCCTTTAGCCAAAAGCCATCAAATCACTCATCCGAGAATTTTTTAAGAAGCTGGCGGTATTTCGAAAATACATTTGCACGCGAAACAAAACCTTTATATTTTCCATCATCAATTACTGGCAAATTATATTTTCCACTCAATTGAAACTTTTGTGCAACTTCTTCCATTGTATCGTTTCTATAAACTATTGTAGAAGGCATAAACATTAAATTCCGAACAAAAGTTTCGTCATATAGTTCATGTTTGAACATTATATGTCTTATATCGTCAAGAAAGACAATTCCATAAAAATTACTTTCGCTATCAGTTACCGGATATACATTTCGTGTCGAATCTGAAACAATATGCACCAAATCCCTTAAACTAGCCTCCACATTAATTTCCAAAAAATTCTTTTCAATAAGTTTTTCAACTTTCATTAAAGAAAGTACATTTTTATCCTTATGGTGGGTCATCAATTCACCGCGTTTAGCCAATTGTATTGTATAAACAGAATTACTTTCAAAAATTTTGGTAGTAGCATATGAGATTGTAGAAACTATCATTAGAGGGATAAACAAATCGTAACCATTCGTAATTTCTGCAATGAGGAAAATTGCTGTAAGTGGAGCATGAATTACACCGGCAATAGTTCCAGCCATACCTACAAGGGCAAAATTACTTGTCGAAATTTCTGCTCCAAACTGGTTGAAAAATAAAGCAAACATTAAACCTGCATTTGCTCCAAGAAAAAGTGTTGGTGCGAAAATACCACCTACTCCTCCTGCTCCGAAGGTTATTGATGTAGCAAAAACTTTAAATAAAATAATGGCAGTCAGTAGAATAATTATTGCAAAGATGTTGTCCCGAAAAGAATAATATAAACTGTGGTCAAACAAATAGCTATAATCACCTTTTAAACACGAATTAATTTCTTCGTAGCCTTCACCAAAAAGAGAAGGGAAGAAAAAAATCAGAACACCAAGAAAAAATCCACCGAGTAGAAGTTTTATATACCATTTATTTATTTTTTCAAACAAAGCCCCAACAAACATGTAAATACGGGTAAAATATACTGAAATGAAACCCGACAGAATGCCAATGCCAATATAAAATGGCAAATCTCTCATTTTGAAAAATTCCTTGATTTCAAATGTATATAAAACATCCTGCCCAAGAAACAGATAGGATGTAAGCACCGCCGTAGAAGAAGCAATTAAAAGCGGAACAAGCGAAGTCATTGTCAAGTCGAGCATAATTACTTCCATTGCAAAAACAATTGCGGCAATTGGCGCCTTAAAAATTGCAGCCATAGCTCCAGCACAAGCACATCCAAGCAGCAAAATTACTTGCTTATATTCCAGATGCATGACTCTTCCAATATTTGAACCAAGGGCAGCGCCTGTAGCTACAGTTGGACCCTCAAGCCCTACCGAGCCACCGAAACCAACCGTCAAGGAACTTGTAATTATTGACGAAAACATATTGTGTCTTTTCAAAATCCCATTGTTTTTGGATATCGAAAATAAAACACTCGGAATACCATGCCCAACTCTTTGCCTTATTATGAATCTTGCAAAAATAACCGCAATAAAAATCCCGATTGCAGGGTAAACAAAAAACAAATAATTTTCATATTCTTTAGTAAATCCGTGGGTTAAAAACGACTGTATAAAATGCACCGAATTTTTTATAACTACAGCCGACAAACCAACTGCCAAACCAACAACACCGCTTAAAAACAACACAAACTGCTTATTGCTTATGTGTTTTACACGCCACATTAAAAACCTACCTAATAAATTTGTTTTCTGCATAATGGCGGCAAAATTATAAAAAGATTATCAAAATGAAATTAGAAATTAGAAATTAGAAAAAAGTCAATTTATTAGTCTAATTTCCTATTTCTTAATTTTCAAATATGAAATTGCCAAATCCAAAATATTATATACTTTTATCGCATAAAAAAATTTTAATAAATAAGTTATAAATATGAGTAAAGAGATAATAAATTTAGAGCCAAAAGGTTTATGGAAAAGTTTTTATGACATAACACAAATTCCTCACCCATCGAAACATGAAAAAAAACTTGCCGATTTTGTGAAAAAATTTGGTGAAGACTTAGAGCTCGAAACCACAGTCGATGAAATTGGTAATATAATAATTAAAAAACCTGCTACCGAAGGATTTGAAGCTATGAAAGGAGTAATTCTTCAAGCTCATCTCGACATGGTTCCTCAAAAAAACAACGATACGGCTCACGATTTTGAAAACGATCCAATTGATGCCTATATAGATGGCGATTGGGTTACAGCAAAAGGCACAACACTTGGTGCCGACAACGGAATAGGAGCTGCCGCAGCAATGGCAATTTTAGAATCGAACGAAATCAAACATGGACCTGTAGAAGCACTTTTTACAATTGATGAAGAAACAGGAATGACCGGTGCTTTTGGGCTAAAGGCAGGATATCTTGACGGCGATATTTTAATAAATATGGATTCGGAAGACGAAGGAGAACTTTATGTTGGTTGTGCCGGTGGTATAGATGCCGAGGCTCAGTTTTCATATGAAGAAGAAAAACCTCCTAAAAGCGTAAAAGCTTTTAAATTAAACGTTTCGGGGCTTAAAGGCGGACATTCGGGGCTTGATATTGCTCTTGGCAGAGGAAATTCAAACAAAATTCTGTTCAGATATTTACATCATGCCATCGGAAAATGGGGAATGCGCCTGGCTTCTGTCGATGGTGGAAGTTTGCGAAATGCCATACCGAGAGAATCGTTTGCGATAGTTACAGTACCTGACGAAAATGCAGATAAAATTGAAGATTGTGTTGCAAAATTTGTTGAAGTAGTGAAAAACGAAATCTCAGCAGCAGAACCAAACTTTGAAATGACTGCGACTTCCGTTGATATACCGGATTTTATAATCGAAGAAGAAATTCAAAATAAATTGGTAGCAGCTATTTATGCTTGCCCAAATGGTGTGATTCGCATGAGCGACACTATGGAAGGAGTAGTTGAAACTTCAACCAATATGGCAATTGTGAAATCTGAAAACGGGAAAATTGATGTCAATTGTTTGCTTCGTAGCTCAGTAGATTCTGCAAAGCACGACCTTACAAAAATGATAGAAAGTGTGTTTGTGTTGGCTGGAGCAGAAATAGGATTTAGCGGCGAATATCCAGGTTGGAAACCAAATAAAGATTCCGATATTCTCAGAACAATGAGCAATGTTTACGAAACTAAATTTGGCAAAACACCGGAAATAAAAGTTATTCATGCCGGGCTGGAATGCGGAATTTTGGGAGCAGTATATCCACACTGGGACATGATTTCCTTTGGACCAACTATTCGTTTTCCACACTCACCAGACGAAAAAGTTAATATCGAAACTGTGAAAATGTTTTGGGACTTTTTGCTTGAAACTTTAAAAAATATCCCGACAAAATAAAATTTTGAATATGCAGCTAAAAAAAGCCATAAAATTATTTTGTGGCTTTTTTTGTATCAAATGAAATCTTCGTAATTTTGAATAAAATGAACTTGATTTATTGAAACATTCTGTTTTGTTGAAGTATGACAGATTTAAAATTGCAAAACATATGAGTAGGAATCTACTTTTTCTAATATTTCTTGTATTAAGTAAGTTCGGTTTTTCGCAGACATACATTATGAATGTTGATTTCAGTACAGCTTCCGATACTATACCTCCAAGTGGCTGGACACAGAATCAGGTTCAGGGAATTAGTAGCGACCTTTGGCATTTCAACAATCCAGGAAATCAAACTATAAGTTATCCGTTTACTGGAAATTTTGCAATTTTCGATAGTCAAAACTATTCATCATCGGGAGGAAACGAAATGGTAAGCCTGCAATCGCCTGCTTTCGACGCTTCTATTGGAAATAATGTTTTTCTATTTTTCGACCAGATTTTTACCGGATTTGGCAGTGATACTGCACGGGTAGAGGTTTACGATGGTAATAGCTGGAATACTATTGCAGAATATCTAAACCCTACATCAGGTGTAGTTTCAGAAATGTTAGATATTTCGGCATATGCCGGAGGAGTTACGAATGCAGGTCTGAGATTCACATGGATTGGAAACGGCATGAATTTTTGGGCGATAGATAATATTAGTATATATTCTCCTCTGAGCTTAGATTTGGGATTGATTCATTTTCATAGCCCAACTATGCCGTTTTTGTCTGGTCCTAATGATATAAGGGTTTCTATAAAAAACTTTGGTGCAAACACTATTACCAGTGCCACAATAAACTGGAAAGTAGATGGGATTTTGCAAACAACTTTTTCATGGACAGGCAATTTGACATTTCTTGCTACTGATGACACAATTATTTTAGGTTCATATGATTTTACGTCAGGAGACGTAGTAGATATTCAAATTTGGGTCGAAAATCCTAATTTGGGTTTCGATTCAAATTCGCTGAACGATACCATTTCAACTAGTATTGCTTCGAGTCTTTGCGGTAATTTCACAATTGGAGGTTCAAATCCGGATTATTCCAGCTTTTCTGAGGCTGTTTATATATTAAACAATGCCGGTGTGAGTTGTCCAGTTCGGTTTTTGGTGCGCGATGGCGATTATTCAGAGCAAATAGAAATTGGACAGATTGCAGGTGCAGATTCTATAAATACTGTTACTTTTATTAGCGAAAGCGAAGATAGTAGTTTGGTGTCATTACAATATCTGGAAAGCAACAATATTATAGACTACACTGTAAAACTTGATAATTCGAAATATGTATATTTTCAGCACATTGGTGTTAAACGTAACCCTGGAAATTTCCCTTTTCTTATTCAGGAAAGCAAGCATATTTCAATTTCGAACTGTTTACTACTGGGCAATAACTCAATAAAAATTGAAGAGGGTTGTGAAAATATTGACATTCTGAACAATCATTTCGAAGGAAACTATAGTAGGCGAATTTTTGTCAATGGAAATTCTGGCAATCTTGTGAAGCACATAAATGTCAGAAATAATATTCTGCCAAATTCTTCGGGCTATTGTATAGATTTCACAAATGCTAAATATGTTGAGTTTTCGGAAAATCAGATTAGTAATTTTTATCGGGGAATACAGGTGAAATATTCCGATAATATTCTGATTAATAATAATATTCTGGAAAATGGCATCGATTTTGGCATTGATGTTTATACTAATCAGTTTCAGGATAGCATTTTTATTAATGGCAATAGAATATCAGGTATTTCAAATGCATACGGGATAAAGGTTCGTTGCAAAAACGTTCGTATTTTGAACAACTTTATTCATGTTGAAGGTATGGCGGCAAATAATGGAATTTATGTTGGCAGCAGCAGCGATAGTTGCAAGATCAATTTCAATTCTATAAGCATAACAAGCGCAAATCTTGCCAGTAGTGCAATTTTTCTGGAAGATGCTGAAAACCTCGACATTCGAAACAATATTTTTTCGAATTACGGTGGAGGATATGCTGCTATTATCAGCAATAATCCTCCTGATTTAATGATTGACCATAACAATTACTTCAGCTCTGGTGTGCTAACATGGAAACTTGCTGGTGCAGACATCCTGTATCTTCCGGCATGGCAATCAGGAATTTCTGACGATGCAAATTCATTAAATCAGAATCCATTTTATTCGGGCACTCACGACTTAAGCGTAAACCAGTCGTTGCTTGATGGAACAGGAATTGTTATCCCAGAAATTACATTTGATATTGATTCTGTAATTCGCTCGAATCCACCCGATGTAGGAGCAAAAGAATTTGATCCTTGTGGTATTGATGCAGGTATAAACTTGGTGGGCGGAATTACAAACCCTATAACTCCCGGATTGCAGAATATTGATGCAGAGCTACAAAATCAAGGCACTGCTACATTAACAAACTGTATAATAAACTGGAGTGTAAACGGACAAACACAAACTCCATATTTTTGGAGTGGAAATCTTTTAAGCGCAGAAAATCAGATTATTCAGATTGGAACTTATATTTTTACGACTGGCTCGAATTATATAATTTCTATTTGGACATCGCAGCCAAACAACCAAACAGATTGTAACAATTTGAACGATACAATCAATACTAACGATATGTCAACTCCTATGTGCGGAGATTATACAATAGGTGGGCTAAACCCGGATTTTGCTAATTTTTCTGAAGCAGCTACTATTCTGAACAATGCGGGTATTAGTTGCCCTGTGCGATTTTTTGTTCGCGATGGAGTGTATTCAGAGCAAATAGAAATTGGACAAATTGAAGGAACTAATTCTACAAATACGGTTACTTTTATTAGCGAAAGCGAAGACAGCAGTTTGGTAACATTACAATATCTTCAGTACAATATTATTTTAGACTATACTGTAAAATTGAATAATGCAGAATATGTTTATTTTCAGCATCTTGGTGTGAAACGTAGCTATGGGGATAATCCTTTTATAATTAAAGAAAGTAATAATATTTCAGTTTTGAATTGCATGCTAAGTGGCGATATTTCTATAAAAATTGAATCGGAGAGTGAAAATATTGATATTAATAATAATTATTTTGAAGGAAACTATGATAAACGAATTTGTATAGTTGGAAGTGCTGGAAGTCTTAATAGAAAAATTGAAATTCGACACAATATATTCCCCGCGTCAACAAATTATTGTATAGAAATATCATACGCAGAAAATGTAGAAATTTTGCAAAATCAGATAAGCAATTTCTATCAGGCAATAAAAATTGAGTACTGCGATAATGTTTTGGTCGGATACAATACTATCGAGAATAGTGAGAATTACTGTATTGAAATAAATTCTGACGTTTCGCAGGATAGCATCCAAATCATTGGGAATAGAATTTCGGGAATAATGAACTCTGATGGAATTAGAATCTTTTGCGAAAATGTAGAAATAATAAACAATTTCATTCATATCAATGGATTAGCTGAAAATTATGGTGTCTATCTTAGCAGCTTAGCAAACAATTGCAAGCTATACCATAATGCCATAAGCGTAACAAGTTCAAACTCTGTGAGTGGGGCAGTATATCTTGAAGATGCTGAATATTTGGATATTCGTAACAATATTTTCACGAATTGTGGTGGAGGATATTCTGTAAAAGTTGAATATAGTCCGCTAAATTTGATTATCGATTACAATAATTATTATTCATTTGGTGAAAATGCCTGGCAAATTGCTGATAGTTCTTTTCAGATATTGAGTGCGTGGCAGGCAGCAATAGGAGATGATGTAAATTCTCTAAACAAAAATCCTTTTTATGCTCTTTCGACTAATTTAAGTTCGAATCAAATTATGCTTGACGGTGCAGGCGTTTCCATTCCCGAAATCATAATAGATATTGATTCAATTATTCGTACAAATCCGCCAGATATTGGGGCAAAAGAATTTGCTCCTTGCGGAACAGATGCCGGAATAAATGCAATCGTTGGAATATCAAACCCTTTAAATCCCGGCATTCAAAATATTGATGTAGAGCTTCAAAATCAGGGAACCAGCACATTAACAACTTGCATTATTGAATGGAGTGTTAATGGATTAATGCAAGCTCCTTATAGCTGGACTGGGAGTCTTTTAAGTGCTCAAAATCAGATAGTTCAAATTGGATCCTATAATTTTTCATATGGAGCAAATTATGTTATTTCAGTCTGGACCTCGCAAGCCAACAACCAAACCGATTGCAATAATTTTAACGATACTATCATCACACACAATTTGTCAACTCCTTTGTGTGGCGATTATACTATCGGTGGACAAAATCCGGACTTTTCTAGTTTTTTGCAAGCTGTAACAATTTTAAATAATGCAGGAATTAGTTGTCCTGTGAGATTTTTGGTGAGGGATGGAGTATATTCAGAACAAATAGAAATAGAAAAAATTGACGGAACAGATTCTATAAATACGGTAACTTTCGTTAGCGAAAGCGAAGATAGCAGCCTCGTAAGTTTGCAATATTTCCAGAGCAACAGCATATTAGATTTTACAGTTAAGCTCAGTAATTCGGAATATGTTTGTTTTCAGCATATTGGAATAAAACGAGACACAGGAAATTGCCCCTTTTTTATTGAGCAAAGCAATAATATTTCAATTTCAAATTGTGTGCTAAGTGGCAATAATTCTGTGAAAATTGAATCAGGTAGTGAGCATATTGTAATATCGAACAACTATTTTGAAGAAAACTATAGCGACCTGATCTGTATTGAAGGTGGAATTGGAGAAATGATTCAACATATTGAAATTCATAATAATGTGCTGCCCGGCTCATCGGGGAAAAGTATTGAGCTATCATATGTAAATAATGTTGAAATTTCTAACAATCATATAAACAATTTTGCTCAGGCAATAGATATTGAACACTCAAACAATGTTCTTATAGAATACAATACCATAGAAAATGGCTATGGTTTTGGCCTTGAAATATCGTCGAATTTTCCTCAGACTAACATGTTTATTGTAGGAAACAAAATTACAGGAGTTTCAAATGCCGATGGAATCAGAATTTTAGGTGAAAATGTTCAAGTTGTGAACAATTTTATTCAAACCGAAGGAATAGCAGACAAAAGCGGAATATTTATAAGCGACAATTCAGATAATTGTAAACTATATTATAATTCGATAAATGTTATAAGTACTAATTCGGTTAGTAGTGCTGTTTGCCTCGACAATGCTGAAAATATGGACATTAGAAACAATATTTTCTCGAACAGTGGCAACGGATATTCTGCAATTCTGGAAAATATTCCAACAAATATTATTATTGATTACAATAACTATTATAGCTTTAGTGTAAATGGCTTTCAGATTTCAGGAAACGATTATCAATTGCTTAACAGCTGGCAAACTGCAATAGGAAACGACGCAAATTCTATAAATATTAATCCTTTCTTTGAAACTATTTCAAACCTTCGGCCATTTCAGCGAGAGCTGAACGGTGCCGGGATTACTATACCATCAATAATTTACGACATCGACAAAGAATTGCGCTATCAATCAGCTCCAGACATTGGTGCCGATGAATTTATGGTAGATTTCGGAATTACTGATTTGTTAAGTCCAACACTTGATTGTTATTTGACAATGGCTGAAAATATTACTATCTATCTCAAACAATTTGGAGATATTCCATTCATCAATTTAATTGTTGCTTATCAAGTCAATGGTGGTCAGATTTCTGCAGAAACAATTCCAGGCAGCCTTGCAAACGATTATGCTTTTACTTTTTCGGGCTCTCAAAACTTATTGGCATATGATACTTATACTTTCAAAATATGGATAGTTAACTCTCTCGATGACAATATTAATAACGACACACTTATTGCTGTTCGTCATAGTCATGTTCCTCCATATGTTGATTTTACTCACAATATAGTTTGTGAAGGAGATACTACTGACTTTAATTCGTTGTCAAGCGTATCATCTGGATGGATTGAAGGATATCATTGGGATTTCGGAGATTTATCAACAAGTACTTTTCAACACCCACATCATATATTCGACTCATCAGGGTTTTATGCTGTCACTTTTCAGGCATTAACCGAAGTAGGATGTTTTAGCGACACCACCGTAGATGTTCTGGTTTGGCCTACACCTACAGCCGATTTTTCATTCAATGATATCTGTTTAGCCGATACTGCTCATTTTCAGAATTTGTCATCAATTTCGTATGGCTCAATTACTTATTTCTGGGATTTTGGCAACAACTCTTCTTCAACAGAATTATCACCATCGCATTTTTATTCGGTGGTTGATACTTTTTCGGTTTCTTTAATTTCAGTATCAAACAATGCATGTTCTGATACAATAATACACAGCATTATTGTGCATGAATTGCCAGTTTTAAGCTTACCAAATTTCGATACACTTTTTTGTGAAAATGATGCTCCTATGCAACTAATATCTTATCCAACTGGTGGGATATTCATCGGTAGCGGAATTGTTGAAGATACGCTTTACCCACCTTTGGCAAATATTGGACAAAATACAGTTACATACTCATATGCTGATATAAACGGCTGTTCCGCTACAATTTCAGACGATTTTACAATCTTGCCAGTACCTGAAATCAGTATAAATGGTATTGACAGCAACTATTGTATAACTGGTTCTTCAGACACAGTCATAATTGTGCCAGCTGGGGGAGTCTTGTCTGGTTCAGGAATAAATGGAGAAATCTTTTTTCCACCAGTGGCAGGAAATGGGAACCATACAATTACATATACACATATTGTGTCAAATGGATGCATAGCAACGAGCCAGTTCACGACAATTGTTTCTGAACCAAATATTATGAATTTACAGTTTGATATTGATAGCATAAGCTGTTATGGCGAAACTGACGCAGCTATTAATCTTAGTGTGAATTTTTCAAATCAAAGCTATTCTGAGATATTATGGTCGAATGGAGCAACTGTTGAAGATATTTCAAATTTAGGAATTGGGAATTACTCACTTACTGTTACTGATAGTTTTGGTTGTAGAAGCTTCGACTACATTGAAATTACTCAGCCAAACCAACTTTTTATTTCCTTAATAGCTCAGGATGCAATTTGTTTTGCGGAAGCAAGCGGACAGATTTTTACAAATATTATTGGAGGGACACAACCTTATAATTTTCAATGGTCTGATGGTTCAACAGTGCAAAACCCTACCAACCTTATGGCTGCTACTTATTGGTTAGAACTTGTCGATGCTAATTTTTGCACGGAATATGATTCTATCGAAATATTTGAAGGTGCGGAAATCCTTCTTAGTCCAACAATTGAAGATATCCTTTGTTTTGGTTTAGGAAATGGAAGTATCGACATGACAGTTTCCGGCGGTAGTCCTCCATATACTACCATGTGGTCGAACGGAGCAACAACAGAAGATATTTCAAGTCTTCAGGCCGGCATTTATCATTTTTTATTAACTGACTCTTTAGGTTGCACAGATAGCATAGAACTTGAAATTACTCAACCCCTACAAACCTTAAGCACCATTTTGTCGGCAGATAGCCTGAATTGTTTTGGTCAACAAAATGGTTCGGTAAATCTGGTTGTATCTGGCGGAACAACTCCTTACCAACAGTTTTTGTGGAATAATGGAATGACTACACAAAATATTTCGGGCATCAATGCAGGATTCTATTCTGTTAGTGTATTGGATGCAAATACCTGCCTTGTAGAAGACTCAATTACAATTTTTGAACCGGACGAAATAGTTATTGCTCTGACTTCAACAAATGTAGATTGCTATAACAATGCAACCGGCCAGATTTTGTGTTTTGTTCAGGGAGGAACATTACCTTATCACTCCTACTTGTGGAGTAATGGAGATACTACTCAAAACTTACTCTCTGTATCAGCAGGCATCTACACAATTACGGTTATTGACAATCTATATTGCACAAAAACTGATAGCATAGAAATTAGTCAGCCCGACTTGTTAGAAGGTAATATGACAAGCTACCATTTAAACTGCTATGAGGATAGCTCAGGGCAGATTGAAGTTTCATTTTTTGGTGGAACGCCACCTTATTCCATAGTTCAATGGAGCAATGGAGCTTCGGGAAATGTAATACAGAATCTTTCAGCCGGCATATTTTCGCTATCCATAAGCGATACAAACAATTGCATATTTATGGATAGTACAGAAATTTTTGAACCAGACTCGCTTTCAATTCAATATAGCATCCAGAATCTTAGCTGTTTTGAGAAATATGATGGCAGTATAAACATTACAGTTTCGGGTGGAACAATGCCAATAAGCAGCTATTTGTGGAGCAATTCGAGTCAAACAGAAGATTTATTAAATATTCCTGCAGGCATATACAGTATAACAATTACCGATAATAATATGTGTATAAATACATTTAATTTTGAAGTAATTCAGCCAGCCGAACTTAAAGTAAATATTCATATTACAAACCTGCTATGTTTCGAGGATGAATCGGGAAAAATTTCGACTAATATCATGGGAGGGATTCTTCCTTATTCTTATTTATGGTCAAACGGGGAAAACACGATAGACATCTATGAATTATCTGCTGATGAATACAGTTTAACAATAACAGATGCCAACAATTGTAAAATTGCTGAAAGTGTGAATGTTGGTCAACCCGAAGATATCAGTGCAAACGAACAAATCTACCCTCCTTCATGCGAGCTTGCTACAGATGGTTCTATAAAAATTGAGCTATCCGGCGGACATATACCCTACTCAATACTTTGGTTCAATCAATTTACAAACGATTCTATAAGTCAACTTTCTGCTGGATTTTATGATTTATACATTATAGATAATAATGATTGCATCAAAGAATTCGAATTTGAAGTTCCAACTTCATATGAAACTTGCTTTGCTATACCTAATGTTTTCTCTCCTAATGGAGACAACATTAACGATTTATGGTTGATTGAAGGAGTTGAATATACTCCTGATATTGAGGTGAAAGTTTACGATAGATACAGGAACATAGTATTTAAATCAATCGGCTACAATGTTCCCTGGGACGGACTTTTCGACAACAAACAATTGCCATCCGACGCTTACTTCTATTTCATTGATTTAAAAAATGGCAGCAAACCTATGCAAGGCAAAGTATCAATAATTCGCTAAAACAGAAAACATGAAAAGAAGCATTTTATTAATTATACTTTTTATTTCAGCATATTTTCTGCAAGCCCAAATAATGCCCATAAACAATGAAATACTTTTAAATGAATTAATTATAAATCCGGCAATTGCTGGCATAAACACAAATACTAATATTTCATTACTTTCCCGATTGCAATGGCTTGGCGTAGAAGATGCACCTCGTTCGCAATGTTTTTCTTTCGATACAAGAATAAAAACAAATAAAAAATATAATCACACTGGAGAAATGGATAGCAGAAGCCGCATTCCAAGATCGGGAAGAGTAGGACTCGGCGGATTTGTTTTCAATGATATTAATGAACCTTTCAGACGAACAGGAGTAAATTTTGCCTATGCCTATCATCTGAAAAAAGGAAAATACCTGCAACATAATCTGAGCTTTGGTTTTGGAACATCATTTTTCTTGTTTAGTGTTGACAATACAGAGTTTGTGGCAACCGACATGAACGACCCGGCTATTTCGGCAAAGACAAATCTTTTTATTCCAAATTTAAGTTTAGGACTAAAATACAACTATCAGAATCTTTATTTAGGAGCATCGGCTGTTCATTTTATTCCTATAGAAACTCAATTTTCTGATATTAAAAATGAAATTGAAAAAAACCGAAATCAACTATTTGTTCATGCCGGAATGAATTTAAAAGAAGGGCAAAAAATTACAATCATGCCTTCAATTTTATATCGCACTATAACAAATCAATTTGATGCAAACTTAGGAATAAAAGCCGCAGAAAGATATACTTTATCTGTTTCATACCATTCAACGAAATCGGTATCTGCAATTGCCGGACTGAGAATTAATAAAATAGGGATTTATTATTCTTATCAGTTTTCCACCGCTAAGCTAGAAAATTACAAAAATAGCTCACAGATGATAATGATTAATTATGAGTTATGAAATTACAATATTCAATTTAGTAAACCTCCATAGATGAGAAATTGTATTTTATTATTGTTAATATCAGTTTATAGTTTTGGTCAACAATATCAAAAATTGCCCGAAATTATCAATACTGTTCCTCACAACGAATATGCTCCGAGTATTAGTAAAGATGGATCAATTTTGGTTTTTCAGTCGGATGTTTCCGGAATTTGGCGTTTATACCAAACTTCAAAAATTGGTGAGAACCTTTGGTCGCTGCCAAAGCCAATCAGCGAGATAAATAATATTATCGATCCGTCAAATTTTGTTGGTGGGGCATTTCAGACATACGACGGAAAATATTTGCTATTCACCACCGACCAGAAACCCGGATACGGCGACATGGACATTTGGATTGCAGAAAAATTTGACGACAAATGGGTGAATCCAAGAAATATTGGAAACCAAATAAACACTGCCGATTATGAAGGCTTTCCATCATTATCTCCAGATGGACAAAGCATTTATTTCATGAGAAATGCCTGGGATTTTGCGGATACTACAAAAACGAAATGCTATTATATTTTTAGTAGCAAAAAAAATGGAAATGGAATCTGGAGTTTTCCTTCGAAATTGCCGAATCATATAAATATGTACTGCGAGGAATGCCCACGAATACTACCCGATGGGAAAACTTTACTTTTTTCTTCGAACCGTTCAGGCGGCAAAGGAGGATGGGATATTTACAAAAGTATTATGAATGATGAAGGGGAATGGCAAAATTCTGAAAATTTAGCTTTCATAAATACTCCATGGGATGATAAATCACCTTCTGTTTCAGGAGATTATAGCGTTTTTTATCATGCTGTTACATATAAGCAACTCGATGACATTGTTTATACTTTTGTCCCTGAAAGCGAAAATGTCCCAAAAACCACCAAAGTTGTTTGCAAACTTTTTGAAGACGATAGCAGCAAACCAATTTCAGGTGCTCAAATTGATGTAATATCAACTATCGATACAACACTAATAGACAGAATGGAAGAAACAAGTTCGGCCGGAATCTATGAATGTTCTATTTTGAAAGGTTTAGATTATAGGCTAATAGCTTCCGCTAAAGGATATTCATTTATCTCTGAGAGAGTTTTGCTCGAATCCCCTGAATTGAAAATAGATTATGAACTCAAATCAATAAGGGAATTGCCCGAATTGTGGCCGGAATTAAATTTAACAAAAGATCAGGAAAAAATAATTGAGCAAGCCAACAAGGAAATTCAGGAAGCTTTTATGCTGCTACACAACAACGTGCGAGTTCGTTATGAAGAGAACCTAAAACTTGAAGAAGAAATAAAAGATGTTATATTTTCTCAACGAAAAGATGAAGTAATAGGGATCATAAGACAAAATACTTCACATATTATTGAAAAAACCTATCAATCGTACGAAAAATCTTATAATGCCAATAATCAGTATTTGCAGATATTGACTGAGCTTATTAAAATATATCAAGAAAAATCAGATGAGCTCGTCATAAATTCTGCAAATATTTATGAGCAAAAAGCTGTTGATTTTGCTGAACAATCGAAAATAAAATGGGAAGAAGCAATTGAATACAAAGAGATTTTGATGTTTCTTGAATATGCTGTAGAAACCAAAAAAGTTCAGCAGGCAGCTATACAAAATTTCATTATCGCTTTTGAATATCATCTAAGATTCAAAAATATTACAGCCAAAAAAATTGAAAAGGATATTTATTTAAAGCCTCTAAAAAAAGATGTTTCTATTAGACTTTCGAATATTACCTTCGATTTCGACAAAGCAGTAATAAAAAAATCCAGTTATTTTGAACTAAGCAAATTGATAAAACTGCTAAATGAAAATCCTGAAATTTCGGTTGAACTACAGGCACATACAGATGATATTGGTTCAAAAGAATACAATTTGAATTTGTCGAATCGACGGGCATATGCTGTAGTTAAATATCTTACCAAACGTGGTATTGATTACAATAGAATTGAACCAAAAGGTTATGGTGAAAGCGATCCAATCGCCCCGAATGATACAGAATCAAATAGAGCCAAGAACAGACGAGTTGAGTTTAAAATTAAATAAGGAAACTTCTAAAAATGCAAATTTCTTCGTTGCTTCAAAATTTTGAAATCCTCATTTACAATAGTAAACTGCGGTTTCAAATTTTTTTTTAAGCCTTGAAATTTCCTGTTTTTAGAAGTCCCCATAATTGATTTGGTTTCTTTTTTATCCTGAAACTCTTATCTTTGTTTGATATAAATATCATAACTGCCCAAATAGTTCTTGAACTACAACATCAACTGCTATTTAGACTTTCATGTTGTTATCCCTTAATTTTATGTTTTGTTAGTCTTTCTTTTTTTTAAATTGTATCAAATCGTGTGTACAAAAAGTGAATTGTGGTGAGGCGAAAAGCGATTTGCCGATGCGTTGTCAAAGTTTTACTATCAACACAAAATTTGAAATATTAGGTTTGATAAACCTGTAAGCTTTGTTTTTAAAAAATATATATATTTGCAGCTTATTTAGAATTAATACAATTAAAGATAAGTTTATGATATTTACAAAAGGACAAGTACTTGAGGTACTAAATAAAATATTGGTTCCAGGCTCAGATAAAAGTGTTGTAGAATTAAATCTGGTAAAAGATATTGAAGTTTCTGAAAAAAAAATAATCGTTAATGTGATTTTACCGGAAGGTAACTTTCCTTTCAAAAACTCAATTCCAAAAGTTTGCGAAAAGGCTTTAAAGGATGCCACAAATAATTCCACTGAAATAGTAATAAATATAGTTTCGAATATAGCAGCCGGAGCAGAAAATGGAAAATTCTCGAATATAAAAAACATAATTGCAATTGCCTCTGGTAAAGGAGGAGTAGGAAAATCTACTATTGCAGCAAATCTGGCTGTTACATTTGCAAAAATGGGATCCAAAGTTGGTTTAATAGACGCAGACATTTTTGGGCCTTCCATTCCAAAAATGTTCAAAGTGGAAGGACAAAGACCTGAGGTTCTTACAGAAAACGAAAAAACAATAATTAAGCCTGTTGAGAATTATGGTGTAAAAATGCTTTCTATCGGATTTTTTTCAAATCCTGGCGATGCAATAGTTTGGCGTGGCCCAATGGCAAGTTCGGCGCTGAAACAACTTTTGTTTGATGCCGACTGGGGCAAGCTCGACTATTTATTCATTGACCTTCCGCCCGGAACCAGCGATATTCATTTGACATTAGTGCAGGAAGTTCCTGTTACAGGAGCGATTATGGTATCTACCCCGCAGGAAGTTGCAATTATTGATGCAATAAAAGGAATAAACATGTTTAAAGGCGATAAGGTAAATGTTCCGATTATGGGTTTGGTTGAAAATATGTCGTGGTTTACACCAAAAGAACTTCCCGAAAACAAATATTATATTTTTGGAAAAGATGGAGGAAAAGAACTTGCCGAAAAAATGGAAATTCCTTTCATAGGACAGATTCCTATTGTTCAAGGAATTAGAGAAGGTGGCGACAATGGAGTACCTTCGTCGGTCAACGAAAACTCTATCACCGGAATAGCTTTCGCTAAATTGGCTGAAAATGTTGCTGAACAAATAGAAATTCGGAATAAGACCATTGAGCCCACTAAAAAAGTAGAAATGTCGGATAGTGCAGGTTGTTCTTCTCATTAGAAAATCTTAAGCTATTTTGACAAGTAATTAAAAACAAAGTTTTACTAAATTTATAATCTAATAAATAAAAAATAAAAGAAATGGAAGATAACAATAATCAAAACGGAATTCATAAAAGAATAAAAGACACTTTGGAGCAAATCCGCCCATTTTTGCAAGCTGATGGTGGAGATATTTCACTTGTCGAAATTAAAGAAGATTTAACTGTAGTTGTTAAACTGCTTGGTGCCTGCGGAAGTTGCCCAATGAGTACTCAAACCCTAAAAGCCGGTGTAGAGCGAACTCTTAAAGCAAACATTCCCGAAATAAAAGAAGTAGTAGAATTAGGCAAAGAACATGGGCACGGTGGAGGCTGCGGGCACTAAAAATTTAGTGCGTAAATTTCTTCTTGAAAGATTTACTTTAGGGGACTTCTATAAATGCAAATTTCTTCGTTGTTTCAAAATTTCAAAATCCTCATTTACAATAGTAAACTGCGGTTTTGAAATTTCTTACGCCTTAAAATTTACTATTTTTAGAAGCCCCCTTAATAAAATCTGTTATTAAATATTTTAATATCAGAATACTGTGAGTTTTCGGTTGATATTTTTTATAGACATAAATATACTTTTCGTCGGAGCCAAGAATTCCGAAATGTCCCATATCGCGTAGCTCCTTAATTAACTCGAATTTTTCGTTGTAAATCTGTATTACATTAGGTTTGGCAGAACATATCTTCAATCTTGATTCTAATTTTGGATCAAATCGTTGGCAGGTAGTTTTTTCAGTATCATATTTTTCATCGCCTGTCATAGTAGTATCTTTAGACGGAAGCCTACATTTTCTGAAAATCAAGCTATTTATAGGCTCAAAAAAAATCTTTGAGTAAATTGGTGATTCAATTCTATAGCTCCATTCATAAAAGTGATATTCCGGAATATTTGAAACCGTTTTATATTGCCAAGTAATTGTAAATATATAATTGCTCCATTATTAATTTTTTTTCCTATCTTTGCCACATGGATAGAATAAATGAAATAAGAATTAAATATTCAACAATTATAAAAGAAGCAAACGAGCGTTTCATTCG
>Ga0209042_1000566_pt1 | contig 37799 bp, 45 predicted proteins | sample SaaInlV_200m_DNA_6_FD_184649 | JGI IMG/M metagenome (GOLD analysis project Ga0209042, IMG submission 184649) | Marine microbial communities from expanding oxygen minimum zones in the Saanich Inlet - SI037_S2LV_200m_DNA (SPAdes) (version 2) | ecosystem: Environmental > Aquatic > Marine >...
TCGAAATCATAGGAATGATAGCAGCCCAAATAATTGTAACAGCAGCGACAGTAATCAAGATTATCAAAACCGTAGCAACAATCGCGCTTATACCTTTTTTATTATTCATATATCATACCTCCTTTCAATCTGTTTATCGAGATTGAGCGATTGGTCTTTGACCAAACCCTCATAACCTTTTTTAATTAGGACTTATCCCAACAACAAATATAAGAAATTAAACATTATAAACGTTCCTAAAATCAAATCGCCTTTCCAGCGTCGACACATGTGAACGGCCTATTCGCATTCTTGCCACGAACACTCCCAAGTAATGCAGGATAAATAATAATTCTATCTGGCTCCGTATTATCATCCATCAATAAAGTAACCTGCTTCTTAACCGCCTGCCCTGGATCAATCTGTGGCCCACCAAAATCAAACTTAGCAACCTCAGAAGTCCCACCCTTAATCAACTTAATATCAAAACTACGAATCCCAACATTCCCACGATTAATAATTTCCAATTCATTATCACCAACCAAAACAGCATCAAAATTAATCTCCGCACAAACATCGCCGATAGGCTTATCAAACTTCTCAATCTGCTCACTAATAAAACCACGCGCCCATAAAAAAATCATAGCCGCCAAAACCAGAACTAACATAATCATCATAACACTCGCAATCACCGGCGACAAACCTTTCTTTTTCATATTATTATATACTTCCATATTTTATAAACCTAAGTAAGACAAGTAATCTCTTGAGACGCATAAGCCTTACATTTAATCTCCCCGTTATTCTCTTTCATAAAAGGCTGAACCTCAACCAACGTCACCGTGCTCAATTTATAACCATCATCCTGAATACTGTTCGCATCATTAAACAGATAATTTTGAAAATGTTCCTCACCTGGCTCAATCACGACACCAGCCTCATCAAAAGTATAAATCCCAAATGCCGCACCCTCACGATCATGAACCCTCAACACATACCCATCAACAGTAAACCGACCTTTATTTTTCAAAGTAATATTCAATCTCGAATCTTTAAAACACTCATAACTTCTTATGATAATATTAACACCATCAGAACAAGTCTCAACCTCATCCTCACTAACATAAAATCTCAACCAACCATAAACCATAACAGACAAAGAAATTGTAATAGCAATCAACAAAACATACGCAACAATATTACTAAGTGCCCTCTTGTTCTTATTTGGCTGTAACAAAGCTCTCATCATTCACATCCTTTTGCATTATAAAAATAACCCTACGATGCCTGGAAACCGGAAACTCATATTCATACCCTGCAACCTCAACAACAACATCATCTCCAGCATCTTTCAAATGATCTCCGCTTATTTCACCAGTTCCAACATCTTCATTGAAAGTATCAATTAAATCACTAACTTCACTACAATGATTACGTGTACAAATCCTGCTTATAACTCTAGAGCCACCCCCAATAACACCAGTATCGGGCGCATCATTATCACCACCAGAACCAACATTCGCAGTCTCAGTTCCATAATTAGTCACATTCATACCATCAACAGTATCCCCATAAACAAACAAAAAATTCGCATCAGGACTCTTGTCCCTAATATCCCTCGCTAATAAATCAACAAACAAACTCAAATTAGCCCCCTCATCAAAACCACTATAAATCTCATAATCAATCACAGCTCCAACCTCCCTATTCACCTCATAACTATAATCATAAAAATTCCCAGGCTCACGATTCACAGTAGCCCGATTAGCAGTAATACCCAAACTAATAACAACAGCCGAAATTATCACAGCCGCCAACAAAAAAAACTGAGCCCTCTTATGTATCACCATAACAATTAAACAACTTAATACTTTATAAAATTAGTGTAGGCCCAGCAATTTGCTCAAATCCAAAGTCCAGAGGTTACTGATAATCCTCAGTTCTGCGACCCTTTAAGCATCCAAACTTTAACTTAGGGCTGCTACATTCCTGTCCTGACCCACTTCACCAAAGCAAGATCAAAAAGGACAAAACCTCAACGTCAAATCAACAACATCGACAGCTTCATCTCACGCCTTGCCTCAAGTCCGCCATAAAGCCCATTTGCGAACAGCGAGGGGCTAACTCGCCAACCTGACCTACATTAAATAGAGGCTGGAAACCTTTAAAAGACTTATTGTTCTACAAATCTCATGCCCACATCGCATAGTGGTTATTGCACCGGGTTGCTAACTCGGGCCCTTCGGGGCGCCTCGGTTCGACTCCGAGTGTGGGCGTTCAAAGATCACACAAATCTTTAAATAAAGAAATCTTCAAAAACAAACATGGAAAAAGAAATCGGGAAAATATCAAAAGGCGAATGGCAAGGAACAACGACAGATATCATAATAGGGCTCAGAGAATTCAACGGAAAAACCGGAGTTGACATCAGAGAATTTACACAAAGCGAACAATACACAGGCCCAACAAAAAAAGGCCTAAGAATTCCTGCAGACAAATTCGAAGATTTCAAATCAATGATTAATTCCATAGACACAAACGATCTAAAACCGCAATCCGCACCACAACCGCAGGCAGAACCAGCCGCAGCCGACGACGACAACTCAGGCATCGACGAATCCGGACTCATGTAATCTCGCAAACTTTTATAAACTTCTCAAACAAATTATAGATAGGTGATACTATGGTATGGTTAGAGGTCGAAACAAAAGTCAAGCTAGAAAATTCTCAGGTCGCAGCTCTCAGAAAAAAAATTAAATCAATAGCTAAGCTAAAGAAAAAGGGGACAAAGACAGATGACTATTTTGCAAACCAAAAAAAAGGCTTCCCAAAAAAAGCATTTAGAATCAGAGCAACAAAAGACCAACTCGAAGTCACATTCAAAAAATGGATCAAGCATCTCTGGACACCAGAAGTCGTCGTAAAAGAAGAATTTGAGTTCAGCCTAAAAGGAAAAGAAGAGGCAAAAGATCTCATAGCACTCTTCAAAGATCTCGGCTTCACAGAATGGGTAAAGAAAATAAAAAGGAATGAAACATATTCATACAATAAAAACAAAAGATTATCAATCGAAATAAACAACGTCAAACATCTCGGCTACTTCATGGAAATGGAATTCCTCTGCCAAGAATCCGAAGCAAAAAAAGGAATCAATTTAATCACAAAAGTTCTAAAAGAATTAGAAATCGATTTCAACCAAATCGACAATACCGGCTATACAAAAATGCTCTGGTACAAAGGAGCAACAGGCAAACACAAATTCATCGACAAAGAAACAGCTCTATAAAACATGGCAAAATACGTAATTAAAAAATCTAACAAGCTAGTTCCTAGCGACGCCATGAAAAAAATCGCTCACGTAAAAAATAAAAATATCTACAAACAAGCTGCAAAAAATCCAATCAAATTCTGGGAGAAACTCGCAACAGAGGGTTTAGATTGGGAAAAGAAATGGACAAAAGCCTACGAACAAAAACTCCCATATTTCAAATGGTTCAAGGGCGGAAAAATAAACTTCTCAAAAAATTGCCTCGATAGACACCTTGAAAACAAATCAGACAAAGTCGCAATAACATGGGTGCCAGAACCAACAAAAGAAAAAACAATCAAACTAACCTACAAAGAGCTTCATGAAAAAGTCTGCAAATTCGCAAACGTACTAAAGAAACATAAAATCAAAAAAGGAGATGTCGTATCAATCTACCTTCCAATGATCCCCGAAGCAATAATCGCAATGCTAGCCTGCACAAGAATCGGGGCAATTCATTCTGTCGTTTTCTCAGCATTCTCAGCTGATGCACTAAAGGCAAGAATCCAAGATGGAAAAGCAAAAATTCTAATCACTGCTGACGGCTATTATCGACGAGGCGAAAAAGAAGATCTGTTAACAAAAGCAAGGCGAGCAGTCAAATCAACAACTGTCAACAAAGTTATAATAGTTCCAAGGTTAAGAAAGAAAATCCCCACAGGAAGGAAATTCCTAAACTTCAACAAAGAACTAGAATCAGCAGAACCAAATTGCGAGCCAACAATAGTCAATTCAGAAGATACCATGTTCATCCTATACACATCTGGAACAACAGGCAAACCAAAAGGAGTAGTCCACGATACTGGAGGCTACGCAACTCAGGCATACTGGACAGCAAAATGGAATTTCAATTTACACGACGACGATGTAATGTGGTGCACTGCCGATGTCGGATGGGTAACAGGACACACCTACGCATTCTACGGACCACTGCTAAACGGAGCAACAACCCTAATCTACGAAGGCTCCCCAGATTTCCCAAACCCAGGACGATGGTGGAAAATAATCCAAGACAACAAAGTCACAGTCTTCTACACCGCACCAACAGCAATTAGAATGTTTCAAAAATTCGATCCAAAATATATCAAAAAACACAATCTCAAATCTCTAAGAATTCTAGGATCTGTCGGTGAGCCAATCGATGAAGACGCATGGAAATGGTACTTCAAAACAATCGGCGGCTCACGATGCCCAATCATCGACACATGGTGGCAAACAGAAACCGGCGGAACCCTGATTAACGCCCTCCCTGGAATCGGACCATTCGTCCCAAAAGTTTCGGGCCAACCATTCCCCGGAACAAATCTAATCATTGTTGATGAGAAAGGAAAACAAATCAAAAAGAAAAATGTAGTAGGAAATCTGGTCCAGGTACCACCATTAGCTCCCGGAATGCTTCACGGAGTTTGGAAAAATCCCAAAAAATACAAAGACACCTACTGGTCGAGATTCAAAAAATATTACGACACCAGCGACGGAGCATTCCTAACAAACGGCGGACTAATTAGAATAACAGGACGAACTGATGACGTTATGAAAGTTGCAGGTCACAGAATGACAACAGCCGAATTAGAAAATGCAATCACAGATCACCAAGCAATAAACGAAACCGCAGTCGTCCCAATTCCACACGAAGTCAAAGGCGAAGTCCCAGTAGCTTTCGTAATACTAAAACATAAAATCAAAGATCAAGAAAAATTCGAAAAAGAAATCAAAAAACTAACGGACGATAAAATCGGCCCAACAGCAAGGCCAGCAAAGATCTACATCGTCGAAGCACTTCCAAAAACTCGTTCAGGAAAAATCATGCGAAGAATCTTAAAAGCCCTACTGATCGACGAAGAACCAAAGGGACTTTCAACATTACTTAATCCCAAATCCGTCGACGCAATAAAAAAAATAATCAAAACTAAAAAATGAGACTAAACATTATTATCGGCGGCAAGGCAGGACAAGGCATCAACAAAGTCTCACAAATCGTCGCAAACGTTCTCTCCGAATTCGGCTACTTCACGTTCAACTACCGAGACTACCAATCGTTAATTCGAGGCGGCCACAACTTCAACGTCCTCTCAATATCAGATACACCAATCGAAAGCCACGAATCGAAAGCCGACATTTTAGTGGCACTCGACGACAGAACAATACAAACTCACAAACAAGCCCTCAAAAAAAACGGCGTCACAATTCTCGGCGACCAATTTAAAGACTTGGGACGAAACTTGAATATCGCACTATCCGGAGCTCTAATAAAAATCCTCGGAATTCCAATTCAAGAACTCGAAAAAGAAATCAAATCCCAATTCAAAGAACACACCGAGGCAATTGCAGCAGCAAAACAAGGATTCGAATCTCAGAAAAAAATCTCAGATCTAAAAAAACTAGATAACAAAATATCAATCTCATCCGGAAGCAAAGCAGTCGCAGAAGGCGCAAGAAACTCAGGACTAGATTTATACATCGCCTACCCAATGACACCAGCGACAAACGCAATGCACGAACTCGCAAAAAACCAAATCGAAAATAACCTAATGATGTTCCAAGCAGAAAGTGAAATCTCAGCAATAAGCATGTCCCTCGGAGCCTCATTTGCAGGAGCAAAAACAATGACTGGAACATCAGGCGGCGGGTTCGACCTCATGTCAGAATCACTATCCCTCCAAGGCCAATCCGAAATCCCACTAACAGTCTACCTCGCATCAAGAGTCGGGCCAGCAACAGGAGTCCCAACTTACACCGCACAATCAGATCTCGATATTGCACTCCGAGCAGGGCACGGCGAATTCCCAAGGATAGTAGTCGCACCATCCAACCCAACAGAAACAATCGAAAAAACATCCGAAGCATTATACCTCGCTGAAAAATTCAAAACCCTTTCAATATTATTATCAGATAAACACCTAGCAGAGTCGGAATTCTCAACAACAGAACAACCAGCAAAAACTCCAAAATTCAAAATAGATAGAAAGGTCCCCGGACAAACAATCATAAAAGCCTCCTCGTACGAAGTCGACAAATTCGGAAACTCCACAGAATCCTACACATTAACTGAAGACAACACAAACAAACGAATCGACAAATATAAACAAGCAAAAAAGTTCATAGAAAAAAATTACGACATGATAAAAATCCACGGCGATAAAAACTCAAAAAATCTAATCATAGGCTGGGGCTCAACAACAGGCGCTATCAAAGACGCAATCAAAGACCTCGATACCAAATTCTTACAAGTCTTATATTGCAAACCACTCTCACCTCAAATTAAAAAAGAACTACAAAAAGCAGACAAAGTAATCCTAGTCGAATGTAATGTAACAGGGCAACTAGGCCGACTCATCCGAGAAAAAACCGGAATCAAAATAGAAAACAGACTCCTAAAATACAACGGCCGCCCATTCCACTCCGACGAACTAAAAAAATATTTGGAGGAAATATTATGAAAATAATAAAAGCAACTAAAAGAGATTCAAATGAAATTTCCAAAATATTCCTCGAAGAATCAAACAAGAAGCCATACTCTCAAAATTACAGCCCCAAAACAATAAAGTCAAGAGTCAAAGATATGCTTAATTTTGGAAGCATTTATTTAGCAATCACAGACAAAGAAATAACTGGATTTATTGCAATTGCAGGAGAGGGTAAATCAAATATTTATATAGATGAATTTTGGATAAAGAAAAGGTATCAACGAAAAGGTACTGGCACAGAGATGCTAAAATTCGTACAAAATAAATACAAGAAAAAAGGAGCTAAATCAATTAGTGTAATGACGTCTAAAAAAGCAAAGGCTTTTAGATTTTATAAAAAAATTGGCTTCCAGAAGAATAATGATGAAATAATCTTGAATAAAAAACTAAAATGACAAACCTAAAAACAAACTCAGAAATAACATGGTGCCCTGGCTGCCCAAACCACATGATACTAGAAGCAGTCAAGCAAACAATAACAAGATCAAAAATAGATCAAAAACAATTTGCAATCACAACGGACATCGGGTGCCACGCAAAAATGTTCGACTACCTAAACCTCTCAGGAATCTACTGCCTCCACGGAAGAGCAATCCCAACAGCAATCGGAATGAAACTCGGAAACCCAAATCTAAAAGTCCTAGCATTCGCCGGCGACGGAGCAGCATATGCAGAAGGAATCGCACACTTCATTCACGCTTTCAAATACAACGCCGACATGACCCTAATTCTCCACGACAACCAATCATTCTCCTTAACAACAGGCCAACCAACACCAACATCCCAACAAGGCTACGAATCAAAAGCATCCCCACTAGGAACCCAAGACAAACCATTCAACCCAATCAAATTAGCTTTGGCATCAAACGCAACTTTCATAGCAAGAACAAACGCGAAAGACATCCCACACATGATATCAACATTCTCAAAAGCAATCGCGCACAAAGGTTTCTCGTTCGTCGAAGTCATCCAAGACTGCCTAATCTTCAACCTTGACGCGAATAACAAAGACAAACTAATGTACAAAATAAAAGATAACTCCGACAAAAAAATCGCAGAAAAACTAGCAGACCAATTCAACTACAACTCGAAATCAGGAAAAATCCCATTAGGCATAATCTACAAATCAGATGAAAAATCTCTAGCAGAAAAATGGCCGCAACTCAAAAAACTTCTAAATAGCAAAACAAACTGGCAACAAAAATGAAAAACGACATCACTCAAATAGAAAAACTTCTCCAAGACAAAAACCAACTGGCAATCGCACTAGTCGCACCATCATTCGTCACAGATTTCAAATATCCATCACTAATCTACCGCCTGAAAAAACTCGGCTTCGATAAAGTAACAGAAGTAACATTCGGCGCAAAAATGATCAACCGAGATTATCACAAAATTCTCAAAACATCAAAAGGCCTAATGATATCATCACCATGTCCAGGAATCGTCACAACAATAACAAACAAATTCCCAAAACTAAAATCAAAACTAATCAAAGTCGACAGCCCAGTCGTAGCAATGGCAAAAATATGCAAAAAACATTTCCCAAATCACAAAACAATTTTCATCTCACCATGCGATTTCAAAAAAGTCGAAACCGAATCCTGCAAAACCTTAGACCACATAATCGACTACGACCAACTAAAACTCCTCTTCCAAAAAAACAAAATAGGCAGACCAATCTTCAAAAGAAAATCCGACTGGCTCTTCGACAAATTTTACAACGACTACACAAAGATATATCCACTATCAGGCGGCCTAGCACAAACCGCACACCTAAAAGGCACCCTCAAAGAAGATGAAGTCGCAGTAATAGACGGCATAAACAAAGTAATAAAATTCTTAGAAAACCCAGATCCAAAAATCAAATTCCTCGATTGCCTCTTCTGCGACGGCGGATGCATCGGCGGCCCACACACATCAAAAAAATTAACAATCCCACAAAAATACAACAAAGTAATACGCTACCTAAAAAAATCGAAAAAACAAGATATTCCCGAAGACCGGAAGGGATTAATCAACATAGCAAAAGGACTAAAATTTACAAAGTAATCATTTCTTAGCCCAACTATAAATTCCGCCGATCAACAAACCAACAATCGTCAAACCCAATCCAGCAATAACCAATACTGGCTGGACCTCTCCAACAACTAAAAGATAATAACTAAGCAAACCAATAATCCCAACCAACCCAACAAAGAATCCACTAACCAAGGTTGAACTCTTAATATTCTTCCTAGCCCACGTCGCGATGACACAAACAGCCAGAACAATAATAAATGACACAAAAATATACGTACTAACAACCAAGTCCTGCATCACAATAGCCAAGATAGTAGCAAGAACAGCAAGACCAAAAATAACCTTCCGAATATTCCTAACAGTTTTTTTCTTATCCCAATCAAACCAATCCTGCACAACCGCCGAAGCCCCCGTAAAAATATAAGTGTCAATCGAACTCATCACCGCCGCAAATAACAAAACAACAGCCAAACCCAACAGCCCAACAGGCAACAAATTAGCAAACCCATATATCAACGCCAAATCCGGATCAATCCCAGGAAACTGACCCTTAACAGTCAAAGCAACAAGAGCAAGCAAGAACCCAAATATAGCATAAACAACAAGCGAAGACAAAATACCGTTCCTCAAAGCTTTCTTATTTTTAGCAGAATAAACCCTCTGCCACATATCCGCCGCAGCAAAAGGATAAAACAAACCAATAATAAAAAACCCAATTATCGTTCCAATATCAGCCCGAAACACATTCCATTCAGAAACAGGAACAAGAGATCCTTGAAACAATATCAAAGCCAAAACAGCCAGAATAAAAATCATCGCAAGATATTGCAAAATATCAGTCTTCGCCACAGCCTTAAATCCACCCATCAAAAGATAAATCAAAACGACAAACATCATAATCACAGCACAAATCCAAAACGGCCAGGCAGTAAAAAACACAAAAATCTTCGTTCCAGCAATCAAATTCATAACCAAATAACCAACCATCACAACAATAGTAATCAACGAAGCAAAACCCGCAGCCTTCTTTCCATAATTATATTTAAAATAATCAGCAAGAGTATAATATCTCCCAGCAGATTCATCTTTCAACTTCATCGCAAAAGGAAGAAAAATCAACATCCCAATAACCATCCCAATAAAATACCAAATCGCAGAAATCCCCCACAAAAAAACAAGCGCAGTAAAAATCATCATGACACTTCCAGTCTTACTGGCATTCGTAGTCATCATGGTCGACCAACCACCAAGCCCACGCTTAGCAATCAAAAATTCTTCATCATCCTTCTTCCGCGAAGTAAAATATCCAATCAGAATCAATACCAAAAAATACAAACCTACCAGTACAAAGTCAAGGCCAGACAAACTCATCATTTTACTTTCTCCATAATAAAAAACCCAAAAATCTCCTTATACAATTTATAGCGACAATTGTCGTGTCTTACACGTAAAAACCCAGAATAAAATCAAAGCTCTCTATACACTTCCGGCAAAATCTTTCCCTCTGCCTTCTTCAAATGAGCCTGATAAGTCGAATAAGAAATCCCCATAATCTCAGCAAGCTTCTCCATCTTCACCTTCTTAGGATAATCATAATACCCATTCTTAATCGCAATCCCCATCGCCTTCTTCTGCAAATCAGTCAAATCCGGAAGCAACTTCGTAAACGAAATATTCGAAACTTTCTCCTGCCTAAACTTTATCACCTTCGCACCCAAATACTTTTCAGCAACCTCCAAAACATCTTCCAAAAGTTTCCTCTCAAAACTAGCAAAACTCCAAACATGTTTTTTCTCCCCGGGATGAATAATAATCGGACTAATCTGAATAACCTTCGGATGCCAAAAAACCTCAGTAAAAAGCGGCTCCCTCAAAACACCAATCACAAAATCCCCACTCTGCTCATAATTAATTATCCAATCCTGCTTCTTCGCATCACGAATAAACGCCCTTTTATTTTTCTCATCCCCAAACAAAAACCCCGTCCCAGTAACATAAACATCACCTTTATCCTTATAATGAGAAAGAACATAACTCGCAACCGAAATATTATGCTTCATAGCCAAACTCCCAAACGGCTGCTTCGCGGACTCAACATTCAATTTCAAAACCCACATGATAACACGACAATAATCGTGTTTAAATAATTACCTAAACAAGCCCCAACTTCCCCGCGTTCTCCCAAATCTTATCAGCAACTTCCTTCTCACTAATTCCCTTAATCCGAGCAATCTCTCCAATAGTCACAGCAACATTAGCCGACTCATTTCTCTCGCCAACAACAGGCGACAAAAACGGCGAATCAGTCTCAGTCAACAACTGCTCAATCGGAACTATCTCAACCATCATCTGAAAATTCTGCCACCTCTTAATCGCAGGCGCCACACTAAAAAACCAACCATTCTCAACACCCCTCTTAATCAAACTCTTCTTCCCGCAAAAACAATGTATCACTATGCCGACCTTGTCCGCATCAGCGGATGCCTTCTGGGCAGGAGGTACACCCTTGGGTGCTGCAAAACCCATCTCCTCCAAAATCTCAAAACACCTAAGCTCAGCCCCCCTCGAATGAATCACAACCGGCTTATCAATCTTCTTCGCCAACTTCAAAACTTTCCTAAAAACTTCCTCCTGCGCAACCTTCATTTCATCAGTCGTATTCTCAACAACCTTAAAATCCAAACCAATCTCGCCAATCGCAACACAATCATCCGCATGCTCCTCAATCCACTTAAGCTCATCATCAACATCATAAGCCTCAATTCCCCTTAGATACCCATCTTTGCCCTCCTCAGAGGGTACTTGCGGAGGCGCGCCAAAATCACTAAACCTATCAGCAATCGCATCAATCGGATACATCCCAAAACTCGCCCTAAAAATATCGTACTTCTCACTCAACTCCAAAACCTTCCGATTCGTCTCGGGATTCACACCAGAATTCACAACAACCTTAACCCCAGCCTTCTCAGCCCGATCAACAACCGCATCCAAACCCTCCTCAGACTTCTCCCCTTCCAAATGCGCATGAACATCAATCAATTTCATAAATAACAAAACAATTCACCAATTAAAAACTTAACTTTCAAACTACAAAGAATCAAAATATTCTCTCAAGGGCTCAAGCGCAATCTTCGACCACTCTTCAACAACAGAATCCGGAGAACCACAAACCTCTTCCAACTCTTCCATCGTCATAAACCTCCCATCATCGGCCTCCAAATCCTTCGGCCTCACAATCACAGAATCCGTCTCCACGATATACAAAACCCCAAAATGAACTTTCCCAACATCATTCGAATCATCATTGATATATCCTAGAACCCTCGGACTCACGCCCCCATCCATCTCAATTTCTTCCTCAATTTCCCTCAAAACACTTCCATGAATCGGATTCTCCACATCCACCTCCTCAATATGTCCACCAACTCCCCATGACCACTTACCCTGAAGCCGCTTCTCATGATAATTCTCACCCTTAACAGACCTCCGATAAACAAAAACTTTCCTCAACGCCGGATTAACAATAATCGCATAACCTATCGGCTGCTTGTGCGTCGGATCACACTCCGCAATTCCCCTCTTCAAATACTTACAATTCTCCAAAATCCTTAACTCAAAATCAATATGAGTCCAAACCTTAAACCCCTCAAAAAAATCTTCTCCAAAAAGCGCCTCACGATCAATCACCATTATTTTCTGTTCAGGATCCATACAAACAAAACTCACTCACATTTTATAAAGATTTAGATAATCTACCGTCGAATTTCCTTACCATCAACAACCAACGTCGAAGGCCGCCCATCCAACTCACCAACACCAATCACGATATCAACCTTATCAATCAGGTCATGATCAATATCACTAATCTTCACCGCAAAGGGCTCTCCCGCAAAATTAACTGAAGTCGTAATAAACGGAACCTCCGCCTTCTCAACCAACTCAGTAAACTCACAATCTGGAATCCTAACGCCCAAAGAATCATTCGAAGAAATATCCTTCAAAAACTCCGGGTCCTTCTTCTTCAAAATCAAAGTAAACGGCCCAGGCAAATATTTTTCCAACAACTCATCATCTACAACACAATGCTCCTTAATCCAATCAACCGACGGCGCAACCACACTCATCGGCTTATCCTTATCTCTATACTTAAGATTCTTAATCATCTCAACAGATTCCAAATTCGTCGCGTCACAACCCAAGCCATAAATAGTATCGGTCGGGTAGATAAAAACCGCCCCATGCTTGATATCATCAACAAAATCCATCAAGTTTAATAATACTCCAACCTTAAAAAACTTATGATAGAATATTTAACTCTAATCCTAGCAATCCCACTCGGCCTCGCGCTAGCAAACATAACCAAAGATGAAAAACAAATTTATTCCAAACCCCCCTACTTCCCAGTCATCCTCTGGGTCCTGGCAATCGCCGCAGCAATATTATTTTCCCTAAACAAAACCGTCGCCCTAACGCTAACATTCATTTTTATCACAACACTCGTCTGGCAAAAAGCATAATCTTAAAACACTAAATCTACTCCTTAAATCATGAAACAAAAATTTTGTCCAAAATGCAAATCAACAAACATAGAACTAGATCCGACAGCAATGCAAGCGGCAACGGCAGTCCCACAAACGCATAAATGTCAAAAATGCGGATTCGAATCAATCGCATTTCCGGAGAAAAAAGAATGACACTAAACCTAATCGGAACAGGACTAAACGCAAGCTCAATATCAGTCGCAGCCCTCGAAGCAATCAAATCCTCCGACAAAGTCTACCTGGAAAACTACACTGTAAATTTCCCCTACCAAATCAAAGACCTAGAAAAATCCTACGGCGTAAAAATCATAGAACTCGAAAGATCAAAAGTAGAAGACGAATCAATCCTTAAAGAAGCAAAAGAAAAAAACATATCACTCCTAGTCTACGGAGACTCACTATCAGCAACAACCCACATCCAACTAATCCTCGAAGCAAAAAAGCAAAAAATCCCACACAAAGTTTTCCACAACGCATCAATCATGACCGCCATCGCAGAAACAGGATTACAACTTTACAAATTCGGGAAAACAGCCTCGATGCCAAACTGGGCAGAACACACAAACAAGCCAACATCATTCGCAAACTATATCAAAGAAAACCAATCCATCAAAGCACACACCTTAATCTTAACAGACATCGGACTAGAAATAAAAGAGGCGATCGAACAACTCCAAGAAGCAACAAAGGATCTTCCAGATAAAATTATAGCAATTTCAAATGCTGGAACACCAAATCAGAAAATATTCCATGACACACCAGACAATCTCAAAAACGAAAAAGTTAAAATGCCATTTGCATTAATAATTCCAACAGAACTCCACTTCATAGAAGAGGAAGCAATACAAGAGATGACAAAATGATAAACTCAATCATAACAATAATATTGGCAATAATCATATTCTGGCTTCTAAGCGCCATCATAGTCCCGTTATTAACAATCCCCAACTTCACAGAATTCAAAGGGAAAGTCCAAAGAACAAAAAAAATAAAGACACTAGCAAACAAACTAAAAGCTAAATCAAAAAAACAAACTCTAGAAAACGTATTTAAATTTGTAACAAAAAAATACACCAGCTACGAAGACCAGATGCAACTAGCGATAGTCCCAAAATGGTTCTATAACAATCCAGAAAAACTTCTCAAAAAATCCCAGTTCCTACCATGTTGCGTACAAAACCTAATTGTCAGAACCATACTTGTCAATACCGGACAATTCAAAAACTCCGACATAAAATCAATGGCTATGATAACAAAAAAAATCACCGCCCACCAATATCTAACCGTAAAGATTGACAACCAGAAATACAAAGTCGACGCATATTTCAGAATCCTAAAAAAGATTTGACTCCACTAGTCACATTTAAAAATTAAACAACCATCATCATATCATGGCAGACATTAAAGACATCGAGAAAGAAATCCTAACATTTTGGAAAAAGAATAAGACATTTGAAAAATCACTAAAAAAAACTAAAAAAGGAAAACCCTATATTTTCTACGACGGACCACCATTCGCAACAGGATTACCACACTACGGACACCTTCTGGTTTCAACAATAAAAGACGTGTTCCCAAGATTCTTCACAATGCAAGGTCGATACGTAAAACGAAACTGGGGCTGGGATTGCCACGGACTACCAATCGAAAACATCGCAGAAAAAGATCTGGGCATAAACTCAAAAGACGAAATCGAAAAAATGGGTATAAAAAAATTCAATGCTCATTGCAGAAGCAAAGTAATGACCTATGCAAACGAATGGGAATCATACATCGACAGAATCGGACGATGGGTCGACTTCAAACAAGGCTACAAAACAATGGACACAAACTACATCGAATCAGTCTGGTGGGCATTCAAACAGCTCTACGAAAAAGGTTACTTATACGAAGGCGAAAAAATCCTAATGTACTGTCCCAGATGTTCAACCCCTCTAGCAAAATCCGAAATCTCCATGGACAACTCATACAAAATCGTAAAAGACCTAACAGTAACAGTAAAATTCAAAATGCTCGACGAAGAAAACACATACGCAATCGCATGGACAACAACACCATGGACGCTTCCTAGCAACTTAGCACTAACAGTAAACCCAAAACTAACATACGCCTTCGCAAAAGACAAGTCCGACGGCAACACATACGTCCTAGCAAAAGAACTACTCCACACATTCTACAAATCCGAAAACGAATACACAATCACAAAAGAAGTAAAAGGAAAAGAACTCGAGGGCAGAAAATACGAACCACTCTACCCCTACTTCAAAGACAATCCAAATTCATTTCAATTCATCTTAGGAGATTTCGTAACAGCCGAAGACGGAACAGGAATTGTTCACACCGCACCAGCATTCGGAGAAGAAGATAATGCCGTATGCAGAAAATACAAAATCCCAATGGTACAACCTGTAGACGAAAGCGGGAAATTCACAAAAGAAGTAACAGACTACGCCGGAAAATTCATACACGACATAAACGACCAAATCGCAATCGACTTAAAAAAATCAGGCCAAGCAATCATGACAAGAAAAATGGACCACGAATATCCATTCTGCTACCGATGCGACACAAAATTAATGTACCGAGCACTCCCTGCCTGGTTCGTCGACATCCAAAAAGTAAAGGCCAAACTTCTAAAACTAAACCTCAAAATAAACTGGTTCCCAGACTACCTCAAAGAAGGCCGAATGCAACATAACATCTCAACCGCACCAGACTGGAACATTACGCGAAACAGATACTGGGCAACAGCAATCCCAATCTGGAAATCCGCATCAGGTAAAATAAAAGTCGTCGGCTCAATCGAAGAACTAGAAAAATTAAGCAAACAAAAAATCACAGACCTCCACAAAGATTGCCTCGATCCAGTAAAATTCAAAATCGACGGGGAAGAATATACAAGAATCCCTGAAGTCTTAGATTGCTGGTTCGAATCAGGCTCGATGACATTCGCACAGTTCCATTACCCATTCGAAAACAAAGATTACTTCGATAAGCATTTCCCAGCACAATTCGTCACAGAATACATCGGCCAAACACGAGCATGGTTCTATTACATGATGTCATTATCCGCAATCCTCTTCGACAAAATCCCATTCGAAAACGTCTTAACAACCGGAACTATAATGGCAGAAGATGGACAAAAAATGTCAAAATCACTAAAGAATTACCCAGACCCATTAGAAGTCGTCGACAAATACGGAGCAGACACACTAAGATTCTACTTATTACAATCTCCAGTAATGAGCGCAGAGAACACAAATTTCTCAGAAAAGGGGTTAGTTGAAACCTACAAAAAAATCACAGTCCTCCTATACAACGTCTCAAACTTCTATCAAGACTACCAGCAAAAAGGCGACGAAGATTACAAAAAATCAAACAACATAATGGACAAATGGATAATCTCACGAACCGAAGATCTAAATCAAGTGATCCAAAAAAATCTAGAAGAATACAACACCGTAAAGGCATGCGCCTTCGCAAAAAAATACATCGACGATTTGTCAACATGGTACGTCAGAAATTCACGAGACCGATTCAACGACAATGATACCACCGCAAGAAAAACACTAAGATATGTCCTAGAAAAACTAACAAAAACCCTAGCCCCACTAATTCCATTCGTCACAGAAAAAATCTACCAAGACATGAACGGGAAAACAAAATCAGTTCACCTAGAAGACTATCCAAAAGCAAATACAAAAGCAATCGACGAAAAACTAACAGGACAAATGTTAGCAACAAGAAACATAGTTTCAAGCGCACTAAAAGAAAGAGACCGGGCACACATTGGAATTAAATGGCCACTCGCAAAAGCAACAGTTTTAGGGGATATGTTCAAAGTAAAAGAAGAGCTCCAAGATATTATAAAAGAAGAACTTAATATAAAGAAACTAGAATACAAACCACATTCAGAACAATCCATCCACCCAACGGTAATCTTAGACACAACCCAAACTCCAGAACTAGAAGCCGAGGGTTTCGCAAGAGAAATCTCAAGGAAAGTTCAAGCAACACGAAAGAAAGCAGGCCTAGTAAAATCAGACTCAATCGAATTAGAAATATCAGGAGACATAAAAGAGAAACTGGACTCTCAATTAGACTTCATCAAAGAAAGAGTCGGCGCAAAACAAATATCACTAGACAAATCTGGCAAAAACTTTAGTCACTCTGAAGAGGGAAAAATCAAAGACAAATCATTCTTTATACAATTCAATAAAATCTAATCACCGTCGATAAAACCTGTTTTCACCCCTCAATACCCAGACAACTCAAAGAAACATTTAAATACTAAATCTAACTAGAACAACTATGATAGTCAAAGAGGAATTTTTAAGTCGGCTCCGAAAAATATTCGATTTAAATCTTTATGAAGTAAAAGTATGGACAGCTTTACTCTCGAGGGGAACTTCAACAGCAGGTGAATTATCATCAATCTCCGACGTCCCAAGATCACGAACATACGACATCTTAGAATCCCTAGAAAAGAAAGGCTTCATCGTTATGAAATTAGGAAAACCAATCAAGTTCGTAGCACTAAAACCAGAAGAAGTAATCGAACGAGTAAAGAAAAATCTTCTAACTAACGCAAAAGAAAAATCCAAACGATTAGAAAAGCTAAAGGGGGACGACGTACTAGAAGAACTAAGCGGACTATTCTCAGACGGAATCAAATACATCGAACCAACAGATCTATCTGGCGCACTAAAAGGTCGACAAAACATTTACAATCATCTTGACATGCTAGTCAGAGAAGCACAAAAAACAATCACACTAGTAACAACAGCAGATGGACTAAGCAGAAAGCTAGAAGTTCTATTACCATCTCTAGAAAAAGCAAAGAAAAGAGGAGTAATAATTAGAATCGCAGCACCAATAACTCCAGAAAACAAACAGGTAGCATCCGACTTCGCAAAAGTAGCAGAAGTAAGAGATGTTAAAGATCTACGAGCAAGGTTTATGTTAATCGATAGCGAACAACTAATGTTCATGCTTCTAAACGACGAAGAAGTCCACCCAACATACGACGTAGGTGTCTGGTTAAACACAGAATTCTTCGCACAAGCACTAGAAAGTCTTTTCGAAATCGCTTGGAAAAACTTCAAACCAGTTAAGTAAAAATTATTCTAATTCTGAGAATGACCATTAAGACAACCCATAACAAGAGCTCCATTCTCAGCATCAATTAAGGCATCGGTATAATGTATCTGCGCAAAAAGAGTTTCGCGTTTAATCCCTATTTCTTTTGGGCTCAAACACCTATCCCAAAAACCCTCTGAATACCTCCACCCTCGACAATCCTCATCTAAAGATACCAACCCCAATAACTCATGATTTGGATACTTCTTACGTAAAGCAACATATGCATCTACCATCATTTCTCCTACCACCTGACGATCCTCAGTACAATCTGCCATAATATAATCCACAACTAATCCTTTTTAAAAATTTATATCCTCAATTACATCTCTTCAACAACTTCAATTCCCAACAAATCTAATCCACTCTTTAAAACATCCCTAAACTTCTTCACAAGCGCCAACCTAAATCCTTCCTCAACAGAACCCAAAACAGGACACGCATGATAAAACTCATTAAACATCTGCGCCAACTCATAACAATAATTAGCAATCAAATTCGGAGCAAGCGAATCATAAGCCTTCGCAACAACATCCCCAAACGAATCAATCTTCTTCAATAACTTAATCTCCTCGCTCTTCAAATCCAAAATCTTAACCTTCTTCTTGCTCTTAACTTTCCGAACAATCGACGAAGCTCGAGCGTACGAATACAACAAATAAGGACCAGTATCTCCCTCAAAAGCAACCGCAGCATTCGGATCAAAAATTATATTCTTCTTCGGGTCCTGTTTCAACATAGAATATTTTATAGAAGCAATCGCAATCTTAAGCGCCTTCTCATCCAATTTCTTCCCAGGATTTTCACCCCTGTCTTTCAAACGACCAGAAGCAACATCCTTAACATTTTTCAAAAAATCACTATACAAAACATTATTCCCAGTCCTAGAACTCATCTTACCCTCAGGAAATCGAACCATTCCAAACGGCAAAACCCCATAACTCGCCGCTTCCTTCTTCAACCCCATCAACTCCAAAGTTTTAACCAACTGCTCAAAATGCATCTTCTGCTCGTTCCCAACAGTAACCAAATAATTATCACTCTTAAATTCCTTGAACTTCTTCAAAGCAAGAACAATATCCTTCGCCGAATACAAAACAGTCCCATCCCTTCTAAGCAAAACCCAAACCCCCAAGTTATATTTCTTCAAATCCATAAACACAGCATCATCCTTCTTCGCAATTTTTTTATCCAGCAAATCAAGCGCCTTATCTCTAGCATCAGCTTCAAACTCGCCCTCAAACAAACCTACATCAAAATGCGCACCAAGCTCTGAATAAATCCTATCCCAAGACTTTATCGACGCCGCTCGAGTCTTCTTCCACAAATCACTAATCTCCTTATCGCTCTTATCTTCAATCTTCTGATTAATCTCATCAACCTCCTCCTGCAACTTCTCATTCTTCGCCAACCTCTTCACCGCATCAACATAAATCCCAGCAATCCAAGATTCATCATCACTCAACTTTTCCTTCGCATGATATTTCTTATAACACCAAATCCATTTAGCAATATGCATCCCAGTATCTCCACTATAATTCATCTGAACAACTTTCTCTCCAGAAGCTCTAAAAATTCTAGCCAAACTCTCCCCAAGAGAAGTCCCACGAATATGCCCAACATGAAACGCTTTATGTGTGTTCGGCTGCGAATATTCAACCAACCGAGTTTTCCCCTTCCCTTTAACAATTTTCCCTCCATCCTTCAAAACCCTCTCAGCCAAAATCTTCTTATCAACAAAAAAATTCACATAAGCCCCCTTAAAATCCACATTAGAAATATCCGTCTTCTTCAAATCCTTCCGCAACTTCTCAGCCAACTCCTCAGCAATCAACATCGGATTCTTCTTCAACTTCTTCGATAAAACAAAACACGGAAACGCAAAATCCCCCATCTCATCCTTCGGCGGAATCTCAACTAGTCTCTCGACTTCACCAACTTTCAAACCAGTCTCATTCGAAACCAACTTAACAATAATATCTTTCATAAAACCAGAAACCAAAACCATTATAAAAACATTCGCCCTTAACAAATCATGGCAACACCCTGGCTAATAATCACAATCGCCGCACTAATAGTAATTCTCGGCATCGTCGCAATCTTCAACAAAAAGAAAAGCAAAACCCCAACCGACTACAAAACACTTTTCACAATCGGACTCGTCTGGCTTCCTTTCGGTATAATCATGAGATTCTTTGGCGGCGCATCAAATTCAATCGGAACAATTTTCGCAATTCTCGGATTCTTCTATTTGGTCATCGGAATCGCGAACAAAAACAAATGGAAAAAACGAAAAGTAACAACTAAAGAACAAAAAAGAATGTTATGGTTCACAATCGCAGGACTAATCCTTTTCATCATCCTCGGTATCATATACATCATACTTAAAACAAAATGTTAAACATCGAAGCAATAATCTGGTACATATTCTTACTAGACAGCGTTGGCGCAAACATCATGGCATGGATCTTCCCAAAATGGGCAAAGAAAAATCTAAAAAAATTCTGGAAACACATCCCTGTCACAAAAGCTTGGGCAGCACTCTACCTAGCGCTAATCCTATGGGTCGGCTGCACATTATACAGACTAGGAATCTTACCATATTAAAATGAGCGAAGAAATAAAAAGACGAGAAACGAAATCCGAACTTGCCGAATCATTAATCGGAATGGCCATACTTATAGGTGCTGCCGCAACAACTGTATATTTCGCAGCAACACAATACATCGCACAATCAGATCCACTCGCATACCTTCCATTCGCTCAATAACTACTTCTTAAAAATCAACAAACTTATCGCAAATCCAACAATAACCCTAGGCAACTCAACAAAAACAGTCCACCCAAAAACACCCAAGGGAACATTGTGCGGCACAACCCCAAACCTCTCAAACAAAGCCATCGTCAACGTAAGATAAATCGCCCAATAAACAATCATTCCAATAATATTACCCCAACCAACTTTTTTCTTCACCATCCTAGAATAACTAACAATTCAAACTATAAAAACTTTTAGAAAACAGCCCACTTTCCCTTAGCCTTCTGCTCCCTATCCTTAACCGACCCCAACTTATTAATCCGCGGCCGCCCACTATCCTTATCCTTCCTCAAAGTAATATCTAAACTCTCAAGCAACGAAGAAATCCCAGTCTCAAAATCAACAATAGAAGAAGCCTCCCCACGAACTCCACTCTCTCCCCAAAAATTAATAATAGAATCTGCCAAATACGAAACAAGAAGCAAATCATGGTCAACTACAAACGCAGTCTTTTCCCTCTCAATCATAATTTCCTTAATCGCCTTCGCCACAACAATCCTTTCCTCAACATCCAAATAAGCAGACGGCTCATCAATCAAATAAACATCAGCATCCTTCGCCAAACACCTAGCAACCGAAAACCTCTGCAACTCCCCACCACTCAAGGCCGACAACTTCTTTCCAACCAAAACCCCGAGATTAAACGTCGACGCCAACTTCTTATTTATCTTCTCCCTAAACATAATATCTCGAACCGTCTCATCCGAATCCGTAAACAAATACTGCGGCTTATACGAAATCTCCAAATCCAAATCAAGCTTCCCATTAGTCGTCTCAATCTCTCCGGCCAAAGCCCGAACAAAAGTCGTCTTCCCGGTTCCATTCTTCCCCAAAACACCAACCACATGATTCTGATGAATCTCGCCAGCCTCAGTCTTAAATTCAAAACCACTTTCAAACTTCAAATCAAAAGCCGGCCACTCAGCAATCTTCGCCCCACTCATCGCTGGATTCTTCGTAAAATTAAAGCTCAAAGGCTTATCCCTAATCCTCAAATTCTCCTCTTTCAAAAAACCATTCAAATAAGCATTAACCCCAACCTTCGAACTCTTAACCCCAGACACAGTCCCAAACGCACCCTGACCACCGAAAAACACATTCAAATAATCCGTCAAATAATCCAGAATCAAAAGATCATGCTCAACAACAATCAAAGTTTTTTCCTTAGCAATCTCCTTCAAAAAATCTGAAACTCTCAACCTCTCCCCAATATCCAAAAACGCCAAAGGCTCATCAAAGAAATAAACATCAGCATCGCCAAGCGAAGCCGCCAAAATCGCAACCCTCTGTAACTCACCACCAGAAAGCTTATTCATCTTATTCCCCAAAACCTGAGTCACGCCCAACCTCTCAGCCAACTTCTCAATATCTTTCTTAGAACCACGCTTCTTCAACAACTCCATCACGCCAACATCAATAGCAAGCGACGACAAATTTTGCGGCTTATAGGAAATCTTCTTATCCTTCAAATTATCAAAATAAGTCTGCAACTCAGTCCCCTTAAATCTCGAAACATCAATCTCCTCAGTCCCAGCCAAAATCTTCACAGCAGTCGACTTCCCAATTCCATTCCGCCCAAGCAATCCCAAAATCGAACCCTCCTTCGGCGTCGGCAAACCATACAAAGCAAATCCATTATCACCATAACGATAAATCAAATCCTCCTCGCTCACCGACGGCAAATTAATAATATCAATCGCGCCAAACGGACACCTCTTTACACAAATCGCACAACCAACACACGTATTCTCATCAATCGCACACTTCGGATCAACAGTCACACAGCTATCATATTCCTTCTTCTCAACCGGACAATACTTCTTACACTCATGCCCACACACAGTCGGCTTACATTTTTCCTTATGAACTATAGCTAATTTCATATTATACAAAATAAAAATCAAGTTTTAAACCTTCTCAAAACCCAAATCTGTCTTAACCCCAAAGTAATCGCTTAAACTTAAATACATTAAATATCATATAATATAACATTACTTCGGTAATGTAAGGATGATAGGCTTCGGTTTTTCATCCTTTTTTTATTTAATTTATAAACTTTATAATATTATCTAACACTTAGTCCCGCACTCTTGACAAAACTTCTGCCCAGATTCAATCGGCCAACCACAATCACATCGCCTCTGCTTCTCAACTTTCTTCTCTTCAGCAACCTCATAATCACTCCGCCCAGAAAGCACCTTCCCCATAATCTTACGAATCTTATCCTTATCTTCCCCTTCTTCCTGGTATTTTGTCAAATCAAATCCATCCATATTATCTTAAATAAAAATCCTCTTTTAAATTTTATTATACTCGCCTAATAACCTTAAATTTCTTCTTAAACATCTTCTGTTTCTGCAAAGAAATAACCCCCTCAACAGCAACCCCAAGTCCAGCCAAAAACCAAAACCAATCAGAATCAATATTAAAACCAAAAACCAATTTCAAAAAAACAACCACCGCAATTAAAAGCCCGACGACAATCACCAAAATATAACTCGCATTATCCAATTTCATAACAACAAAAAATCAGAAGCTTTTATAAATCTTCACAAACCTTTTACACAATGGCAGAGAAATGCGAACTATGCAAAGAAGAAATCAAAACAACATTCCTCGATAAGTTAGACGGAACACTGATAAAAACAGGCGAAGGCGAAACATCAAAAAAACATTTTATCTGCTCATCCTGCCAAAAAGAACACAAAGAAACTCTAAAAGAAAAACTCTAAACTACTTCTTCTTTAAGTGAACATCCATCTGGGGGAAAGGGATCTCAACGCCAGCCTTATTCAAAGCCTTGTAAATCTTAGTATTCGCCTCATCAACCGCATTCGCCTTATTATCAAAAGAATCAACATAAAAATAAGCCTTAAAATTCAAAGCAGAATCCGCCATCTCAAGAAACCTAACAACAGTATCTTCACTATCATCCAAATCAGTCATAGTCTTCAGCTCCTTCAAAACAATTCTTTTTACCTTATCAACATCAGAACCATAAGCAACGCCAAACATAATAGTCACCCTGGTCTTCGGATCAGGCAAAGCAACATTCTGAATCATACTATCTGCCAATTTATTATTCGGAACAATGATCAACTCATTATCAAAAGTCCTAATCTTCGTGCTTCTAAGTCCAACCTTCAAAATCTTCCCCTTAACATCCGTCCCTAAATAAACCAAGTCATTAACCCTAACAGACTTATCAATAATAACTGAAATACCTGAAAAAATATTACTCAAAATAGGCTGCAAAGCAAGAGCAAGAGCAAGTCCAGCGATACCAAGCCCAGCCAAAAACGGACCAATCTCAACACCCCAAATATCTAAAATATAAATAAAAACCAAAACAAATAACGCAACCTTAACCGCCCCATGAATCAACGAAATAATATTATCATCCATCTCATTTTTCGTCCTTTTGGAAAGTTTCTTCAGCGCCCTAAAGAGAACCAGATCAACAACAAAATAAATCAGCATCCCAATAGCGACCGCCACCAATGTAAATCCGAGACCATCCAGAATAGAAGCCAACCCTTCCCCAACAGCTAACTCCGGCAACATAACAAGAAAAGCAATCCCAAAAGAAAGCATAGACAACGGAAACGACGACTTTCCAATAATCATATCATCCAAATCCGTCTTCGTTTTTGCAGTAAGCCTAGTAACGACATAGGTCAAAATTCCCAACGCCAATCTAAATACGATTAAAGAAACTACAAAAACTACAAAAGCTCTTAAATACTCATTCTCAATACCAATATAGGCTCCAAACATAGAATAGCAAAAAGAAGTTATTTTATATAACTTACGCCTCCGTAGCTCAGTTGATAGAGCGCTTCACTCGTAATGAAGAGGTCACGGGTTTGACTCCCGTCGGAGGCTTACTCATCCTTAGTCAACTCACACCCACTCAATTCAGCCAACTTCTCAAATGATTGAAACCCGGGATAACTCTCCCCACCAATAACCCACGTAGGATAGCCGCCGACTAAAGCAGCCAAACAGACATCCCTCTGTCTATCACAATCAACGTAATTAACAAAATCAAAACTATCTCCAAATAAATCCTTCTGCGACCTGCAAACATGACACCACTCAGTACCATACATAGTCGCCCCACTCTCACCTAAACAACTAGCAAACTCATCATACTCACCAGATCCACTCGGCCAAACCACATACAACAAAACAAGAGCAACTATCAACCCAATATAAAACCCAGGGTTCTGCCACATCTTCATTTTATTCGCCATCTTAAATTATACCAACTTCCATATTTAAACATTCACAAAAAATAAAAAATAAAATTAATTTGCATCGGATTTATCTTCCACCGCATCCACAACTCTTTCCGACTTTAGCGCCACAAGCAGCATTGGAACAAGTATTCCCAGCACTACATCCACCGCCGCAAGTCGCAGCAACAGAAGCTTCGCCTTCAGAATCAGCAACTACATTCCCCTGAATCGCACCAACAGCTGCAAACCCCACAACGACAAGCGCCACAACAACCGCAATCATTAACCATGTTTTCATTTTAACCTCCCTATATTTAATTCCATAAAAAACCTAAATTAACTTTCTATATAACCACTTCGCTGAAACTAGTTTCAACGCACCAAAACAATAATATTATTCATCCCTCGACGCTTCCTCTCAACAATTCCCTTCGCCTCCAACTTATCAACCAACCTCGTCATCTTAACCTTCCCAACCCCAAGCTCATCCATAACACTCTTCTGGAAAAACGCCCCATGCTCCCTCTTCAAAATCCCAACAACCTTCTTTTCATCAGCATCCAATTTACTCATATCAATCCTCTTCGCCCGCGATTTCGCCTTAACCTTCTTCACAATAATCCTCTCATGCTCCTTACTAAAAATTAAAAACAACCCAATCACCAAAACCAACCCAGCAATAATCAAACTCAAATTCGTCTGCATCGAAATCGTATCATACATCTGACAGGCCGTCCCATGATCACAAGTCTCATCAACAATATCCTTCATCCCAGAATTAAAAAGCAAAATAATCGCAACTATCATAACTGCAATTCCAACAATCAAAAACCCCACGTTCTTATTTCTCATATAACATAAAAACAAATTCTCTATAAAAAACTATCCTTAACACTGAAGACATGTGGGAGACAGGATTTGAACCTGCGTAGGCATAAGCCACAGCCTCTTAAGGGCTGCCCGTTTGACCGGACTCCGGCACTCCCACACATAAATACGCACTAAAAAGAGATTATAAAATTATCGGAGAGCCAAATAGTGCTATGGTGCGGGGGTGAGTAATTCGCTCCGAATAAAATAATTTTGAAAAAATTATTATTTTATGAGGTGCAAATTGCGAAAAGGGTTTTGAGCTTGTTCAAATCACGCCCGAAAGCGATAGCGGGGGCGGGATTTGAACCACGCGACCTTGAGGTTATGGGCCTCACGAGCTGACCAGACTGCTCCACCCCGCTATAAAAGAACCTAACCAAAAACCCTTATAAACATTATTGTTCTACCAACTCCATGACACTATTACTCGGAATCGACGATGCTGGACGCGGACCAGTCCTAGGCCCAATGGTACTAGCCGGAGTCATAATCGAACCATCTGAAGAGCAAACAATCAAAAACTGGGGCGCAAAAGACTCAAAACTCCTAACCCCAAAAAAGCGAGGCGAAATAAAAGAAAACATAGAAAACAGATACAAACACCACATCGAAACCTCATCACCAAAAGAAATCGACAACCACAAAAACCTCAACACACTCGAAGCAGAAAAAGCCGCAAAAATAATCAACGAACTAACAAAAGACATAAGAGAAAAAGTCCAAGTCATAATCGACTGCCCATCAGTAAACATCGAGTCCTGGACAAACGACGTCCAAAAATTAATCCGCAAACCAGAAATAATTCAACTATCCTGCGAACACAAAGCCGACCTTAACCATCCAATCGTATCAGCCGCATCAATAATCGCAAAAGAAAAACGAGAAGATGAAATCTACAAATTAAAACTCCAACTCAAAACCGACTTCGGTTCAGGCTACCCAGCCGACCCAAAAACAAAAGAATTCATAGCAGAAAATTTCGACAACCCAAAATACAATACTATAATTCGATTCTCATGGAACACGGTAAAAAAACTAATCAAAGCCAAAGAAGCAAACCAACAAAAACTATTCTAATTACAAACCCTGCCCATCAGACTTCTTCGTAATCTTCTTCATTAAAAAATCTCTAATTTTCTCAGCCTTCTCCGGACTCACCGCGGGAATAGAACCCTCTGCCCCAGCACCACCACGACGACTATAAGAAAGTCCAGCAGTCTGAATCGCAACCGAAGAAAATCCTAACATCCTCGCCAAAATCCCTCGATGAATATCAACATTCTGCACTCTCTCATAAGGCACATTCGAATATTTCTTCCAAATTATCCCTTTCTCTATTTTCAAATTCGTCGGAGTAAACTCATAAAACCACCGAGTATAAGACATCCTCGCATAAATCTCTGCAACAACAATTATCAAAACAATATAAACAACAAACCCAACAAGAACAATCCCACCAATATTCCCAATACCAAATACCAATGCCCCAACAATCCCAACGATAGGCGCAACAAACCAAGACAAAAATATCATCAAAATAAACGCACCAAAATATCCCCTAACTCTAAACAGCCACGTTGCCCCAGGGTGTAACTTTTCCATACAACTACATACCAATCCCATTTAAAAATATATCTCATTCCAACAATCCTTAAAAACCACAATCTCCTATTCTAAAACATGACTTACATAAAAAAGATGGTGATGCACGGGTTCAAGTCCTTCGCGAGAAAAACAGAAATCCCCCTAGAAAACGCAATGAACGTAATCGTCGGACCAAACGGCTCCGGAAAATCAAACATCACCGACGCTCTCTGCTTCGTACTCGGACGATTATCAATCAAATCAATCCGAGCAGCAAAAGCAGCAAACCTACTTTTCTCAGGAAACAAAACATACAAAGGCGCAGCCGAAGCATCAGTAGAACTAACATTCGACAACTCAGACAAAACATTCGGCGTCGACTCAAACGAAGTCACAATCAAAAGAACAGTAAGAAAAACCGGGCAATCAATCTATAGAATAAACGGGCACACAAAAACACGACAAGAAATCCTAGAACTAATGGCACAAGCCGGCGTCGACCCAAACGGATTCAATATCGTACTACAAGGAGAAATACAATCCTTAGTAAAAGCAACATCAGAAGAACGACGAAAAATAATCGAAGAGGTCGCAGGTATCTCGATCTACGAAACACGAAAACACAAATCTCTAAGGGAATTAGAAAAAACCGAAGAAAAACTGAAGGAAGTCTCAGCCGTTCTAAAAGAAAGAACATCGTATCTAAAAAATCTCGACAAAGAAAGACAGGAAGCAATGTCCTACCAAAAACTTGAAACGACAATCAAGCGATGCAAAGCAACTCTAATCTCAAAAACGAAAAACACCAAAGAAAAAGAAACATCTGAAATCGAAAAAACAATTGAGAACTACAACTCAGAAATTGAAAAACTAAAAAGACAAATTCAAGAAAAAAATATCGGCGCGGAAGAATTCCAAAATAAAATCCTAGTAATCAATAAACAAATCCAATCTTCAACCAGCAACGAACAAGAAGTATTACACCGAGACATCTCAGACCTAAAAGCAGACCTCGCAGGATTAGACGTAAGACGAGAAAACTTCGACAACAGAACGGCTCAAGGAAAGGAAAAAATCGAATCACTAAAAAATAAAATCGAAAATCTAAACCTCGAAATATCACAAATCCAAACTTCATCTCCAAAAATAAAAGAACAACAAGAACAACATAAAATCCTCCAAGAAAAATTCGACATCCTAGAACAACAGCGAAGAAAATTCTACGTCCTAAAATCCGACCTCTCAACTCTCGAAAATCAAAAATCGCAAAAAGAAAAATTCCTAATCGAATCGCAAAAAGAAGTCCAGCTAATCGAACAAACAATCACGTCCCTATTCCACGAAATCAAATATTCCAAATCAACAGGCGAAAATGAAAAACTAAAATTAGAATCTAAATCAAAACTCGAAACAACGATAACTCAAATATCAAATCTTGAAAAAGAAATTTTAGAAAAAGAAAAAAGAAACGCAATCCTAAATACAGACATCAAACGAGAAGAAAAACTAAAAGACGACATCACCCAACTAAAATCCTGTCCAATATGCAAGCAAGATGTAAGCGACGGACACAAACACAAAATCTCAGATTCAGCAAACACAAAAATAGATTCAGCAAAAACAGAAGTCGAAAGAAATCTAAAAATAAAAACAGAAGAAGCTGGAAAAATAAATCATCTTCAAAATAGACTATCAGAACTAAGAGCAAAATTAAATGAGTTAGACATCGATAGATTCAAGCTAAGAAACTCCGAAGAGAAAAAAGAACAAATAAAACGAATCACAGAAAACCAAATCGAAACGAAAAAAGAACTAACATCAATCAACGAAAAATTCCATAAACTAAAAACCGATTATGAAAAGTTAAAAGACATCGAAGAAAAATACGACGAAACAAGACTAAATCTCCAAGAACTATCTTTCGCAGATCTAGATGTCGACAGCGAAATAACAATGAAGCAAAAAGAGATTAACAGACTAACAGTCGAATTAAAATCCACAACAAGAGATATCGAAGAATCCGAAATCGAATTAAGAAAAATCGAAGTTCAAATAACAGAAAAAGATAAGCAAGCAGTAAAGAAAGAAATCGAAGAACAAAAACTATACGAAAAAGCACAAAAATTCTTCGACAAAAGAAACGAACTACAAGATCAGCAAAAAGTTCTAGAAACAGACATCATCGGATTACAACACACAGCAAAGAACCTCGAAGACAAAATTAATCACAACAAAATCCAAAGAGCTCAAATCGAAGCGCAAATAGATTCCCTAAAATCAGAACTCCTAGAATTCGGCCAAGTCGAACTCTTGCAATTACCAGTCGACCAACTTAAAGAACGACTACAAAAATCACAATTTAGAATCTCAAGATTAGGAAACGTAAACCTAAGAGCTCTAGAAGTCTTCGACAAAGTAGGAGAACAAGTAAAACTAATCCAAGACAAAGTCGAAGTAATTTCAGGCGAAAGAGAAAAAATCGAAAAGATCATTGGCGAAATTGACAAAAAGAAAAAGAAATCCTTCATGACAACACTAACAGCAGTCAATGAATACTTCACACGAAACTTCTCACAACTTTCAAGAAAAGGTGAGGTCTTCCTAGAGCTAGAAAACAAAAAAGAACCATTCGAGGGCGGACTAAACATCCTAGTAAAAGTCTCACGTGGAAGATACTTCGACATCACATCTCTATCAGGCGGCGAAAAAACAATGGTAGCATTATCCTTAATTTTCGCAATCCAAGAATACCGACCTTACTGCTTCTACGTATTCGACGAAATCGACGCAGCCCTAGACAAACACAACTCCGAGCTACTAGCAGCCTTAATCAAAAAATACATGACAACCGGCCAGTACATAATCATAACACACAACGACACACTAATCTCAGAAGCCACAAATCTCTACGGAGTAAGCATGCAAGAAAACATGTCAAAGATTATATCTCTGAAAGTCTAATCTCTAAGAAAATTACTCTTCTTGACCAAAACAAAATCCCTCAATACATTCACAACCCGAATAAGGACAAGCTATAACTTCTCCATTTCTTGTGATAATTGGCCCTTCCCCAGAATCATAAAAGTCCTGATCCCCCTTAATGCAATAACAAGAACGCAATGCGCAATCGCTATCTACTTCACAACTTCGACTACACTGATCAGCACTCCCAGAACCACATTCTCTTATCCCGGGATAATCTTGAAAAAGAAAATACACCGACAAAGAGACAAACAATAAAAGAAAAATCCCAACAACTATTATCACCCACCACCACAATTTTCTCATAGAACAGACAAACAAGTATATTATTTAAAACTATTCCATAGTCTCTCGACACTTTCAAAACAAAAAATCAACCCCCATAAAGGGGGCAATTATAAAAATAAAAAATAAAAATTATTTTAATTAATAGTAGCTAGTTTCTACTTCTTCAATTGGCGCTTCTTTTCTTGTAAGGAGAACAACTAAAACTGCAAGTAAAACAACGAAGATAATCACAAGGATTACTGTCAAAGCAACAATGGAAGTGGAAACCGAAGCTCCAACAACATTAGCACTAAAAACAGTTTGCTCGCCGTCTACATCTACAGAAAAAGTATAAGTTCCAACGTCAGCGTCAGAATCTGCAGTCACAGTAACGGAAACAGTCTCGCTAGCATCTGGGCCAACAGTAACAACTGAGGGCGCGGATACGCTCAAAACATCTCCAGAAACAGTCTCGATGTTAAAAACTCTAACATCATCAGCAGAATTCACAATAACCATATCATAGGTTATAGTATCGCCAGCGTTCAAATCCTTGTTCTTTACGGAAGCCAGAACCAAAGTGGAGGCAGAATCGCCAACACTAATCAAGTTCTTAACAACTGTTTCAGAATCACTATTGTAAACTTCTACCTCAAGTTCGTAAACACCAGCAGCAGTGCCAGCAGGAACTTTCAGGTATACCGTTCGCAACATCGAGTCCTCTTCATCATCGTAATCTACATAATCCTCATTAGGAATCAAATCCCCAACGTAACCTCGAGTGGAAACACCCAAAGCAGGAATAGAAGCTACAACATAAGCGTCGTCCATCCTATTAAATCCGACATTTTTTACAACAACGGAAACAGGAAAAACATCGCCGGCCGAAACCTTAGAAGTGTAGTCAACAGATAAAACCTCAAAAACATAAGATTCTCTCTGCATACTTACTCGATAGTCCTCATCATAGTCATCAGTGTCATGGTCAGCGTCATAAATTTCAACGCTAAGTGTCATCTCGTCCAAGTCTTCGTCAATATCAGACGGAAGCCTCAAAGACAAAAGCTTAGTATATCTCTTTCCAGCAACAACATTAAATCTTCCAGTGGAAGCGTCAACATCATCACGGCCATCATACATACCAACCTCAACCTTAACATCTTCAGCATCTTCACCAGCAACAAAAGTAACCCTCACAGGCACAACATCACCAGCAAAACTCGCTAAATTATCATCAAGATCTATTGACTCTCCATTAAGCTCTATCTGAACATTATTAGCCAAACCCGCAGAAGCGAATCCGACAACTAACAAAGCTAGAACTGCAACAAAAGGAACCAAAAGCATATTTCTTTTCATATTTTTCATATTCAATTTAGTTAAATTCAAAACACCTGAAAACTATTTAAAGCTTGTTATTGTTGTAATTCCAGAGAGACGAAAAACCTTAAATAGTATACCTAGGTATACAATCTATTGTAAAAATCAGTAATAAAAAAATGACACGGAAAAAATCTCCAGCAGAAAAAATCACGACGATAAAACTCCTAGAGGAAACAAAACTTCGTATTGAAAAACTCCGAGAACACAAAAGAGAATCCTATGATGACATTCTTCGAAAAATTCTATATGTATTAAACACAGCACGAGAGTCTCCAGAAAAAGCAAAAAGAGTTCTAGAAAGAATCGCAAACCTCAGACAAAGAATGATTGAAGAAGAAAAACAGCAAAAAGAAGATTTAGAAAACGAAAACAAAATAGAATAAAACAAAAAGACATTTTATAAACTTCTCATCACCCAATATTATGGTTAGCCTTAGCAGTAATCATAATCATAATCCTAGTAGTCTTAATATATTCCATATTCAAAAAACCAAAAACCTTTCCCAAAAAACAATCTGGCTCTCGTCCCACAATCAAACCACAAACACCAAGACCAACACAAACATTTCAATAAATCACATCTCAGAAAAAATTCTCTTCCCAACAACCGAATCAGCAACTGGATCCGGCGACTCACAAATAATCACAACATCCTTATCCAACTTTTTCAAAAAATCCAACACCTTTTTCCACTCATCAACCTCAGTCACCTTATGCTTCTTCTCACCCTTATCCCCATATATAATCCCCGAAAAATGACAGTGCCACTCATCCTGTGGAAACGCATCCTTAATTTTCTCAAACTCATACTTCCCATACCTCGCCAAAACATGAGCAATATCAATACAAAAACCACAGCCAGTCACATTCACCAAATCGGCAACCTCATCAATCGATCCAAAAACATTCTTCTTCCCCATCACCTCAGGACACAATTCAACATCCCAACCTTTATCCTCAATAACTTTCTTCATCTCAAAAATCCCTTCCCTAATTTTAATAGCAGCCTCTTCACTTTCCATGCCAGAATAAAACCCAGGATGAAAAACAACTCGCTTAGCTCCAAGCCAATTTCCAACCTCACAACATTTCAAAATCCTTTTCTTCGACGCCTCAATCTTCTCATCCTCCTTCGAATTCAAATTAACATAATACGGCGCATGTATCGACAAAAAAATCCCAAGCTTTTTAGCAGCCTTCCCAATCTTCAAACCATCTTCCTTATTTTTTATATAAGCCCCGTAAGTAAACGCAATCTCACAGGCCTCAAGCCCCATATCATGAAACATCTCCAAATTAGAAACCGCATCCTTCACAGACCCAAGCCCCGTCGGACCAAACTTTATTTTAGACATAGTCAAAAGACTACTGGCAACAATTTAAACTTAACGAAAACTAACACCCACAAAAATATCTTGTCAAAACCACAATAGCCAAAACAAAAAACAACAGCATGGCAAACTCCGCCAGCCATTCAGGAATCTTAATATGAAAATATTTCTTATAAAACCTCGGCATAAAATTTCTTTTTTTAACATCAACTCCAGACAACCTCAACAAAATATTCTCCAATCTAGTGAGGGGGCATAAACCATAAATCTGTTGAACCAAAAAAACAAAAATTATGAAAAGTGCCGGTATAACTTTAAACTTCTCAGAAACAAAAACCGCAATAACCGACGCAATAACCAATATACTTACAATAATATGAGCAATCTCAATTTGACGAGCCCAAAATTTTAATCTCTTATTTGTAACCATTAATTAGCCTCCGGCACATCCAAAACTTCCAAATTAATCCTACCCAAATTCTGCACCAAATAAGTATGCAACTTCTTAATCACCAAATCCTGCAACCCTTCCTTCAACAAACCACTACACCTACCAATATCGCTCTCAGGAAGCATAACAACGTTCTCAGGAAGCATACAAGTCATCTTATGCCCCTCCAGCTTCAACGAGTCCTGATTATTCAATTCACCTCTCAGAAGCTCAACTCCAACCTCACACTCATCACCAGAATCTCCTTTTATCGTATATTCAAAAATCATCTCATCCCCTCCAATAAAAATAACCTTATCACACCTCTCCAAATGCGCATTAAAACAATCCCAAGTATCACACTCATCATAACTAAAAAAGAAAGCCCAAACTCCCCAAACCAAAAGCGCCAACACAATCAAAACCACAAACCACTTCCAGCTAAAGTACCTCTTTTTCTCAACACCTATCATAACAACAATACACCAAACCGGTATATAAATATTATCAAAAAAATAAAAAGCCCTAATCGGGACAAATAAAGCATCGGTCTTATCGACCTTATAATTTTAAAGTGAAACTAGTCGTACATCTGTAGCTGGAACTTTTCCGAATGTCTTCGCCGCAACTGCCTTTGACTTCATTCTCTCAGCAGCCTGAACAACAGTCCCAGCAGCCGAAGAAACCATCAAAACAAAAGCGTCTTTCGCATCAACCGTGCCGAGTCTCATAACAGAAACGTTCTTAACAACTTCCAAATCTTCATTCAGAACCAGAACATTCTTGCCCTTAATCTCAGACGAAATTTCTCTCAACTTCGAAATATCGTCATCAGTCAATTCTCTTCGAACAACATCTTCAACAGGCGCACTAGTTACAGCAGGTCGCGAACTTCGAGCAGTAGATTTGCCACCCAAAAAAACCTTCGCAGGAACTTTTTTCCTCAAAGCCTGCAATGCTTCCTTCTGAGTCAATTCTTCAACTTCCTTGCCGTCAGGTGCTTGTGCAATGTAAACAACTTTCGCATTGTCAAAAACATTCTGCGCAATTAGATTACCTCCACGGTCACCGTCAACAAACAAAGTCAATTCCTTAGTCTCTCCAAGCGTAGCGATAGTCTTTGGAAATCTCGTTCCCTGCATTCCTATAACATTATTAATGCCATACTTCAACAGATTAACAACATCCGCTCGACCCTCACAAACGATAAGTTCTTTCTCATCATCTATATTCGGACCAGCAGCCAAACTCTCAGGACCATAACTCACAACCTTAGCAGTTCGAGTAGATTCCCGGATTTCAGTTCCCATCTCAGTCGAATCCATCCCCTGATTCTTGATTCCAGCAAGCAATGCCTTAGCACGCTCCATGATATAATCACGCTTAGAACCACGAACATCAGAAACATCTCGAATAGTAATCTTCGCATCAGTCGGACCTATTTTATCAATAGTCTCCAAACTAGCCGCTATAATTGTAGTCTCAGTCTTATCTAAAGCAGACGGAATAACGATCTCTCCAGTTGTCTTACCACCTTCAGTGACAAGCTCAACCTCGATACGACCAATCTTTCCTTCTTTCTGAAGCTCCCTCAATTCCATATCGGAACCAAGTAAACCCTCAGTCTGTCCAAACAGAGCCCCAATTACATCAGGTTTCTGAAACGGACCATCCGCTGTAAAGTCTGCAATAATCGAATATTTTATCGACGCTGGACTTATTTTAGCCATTTTTCTTTTCTTTCTCCATATTTAATTCATTAGAAATATACCTACTCTTAGCGCAAAGCGCCCCCGATTCCATAATCGTGAATGTGATACGTAATAATAATTTACTCGGCCATCTCTAACAAAAAACAAAACAAATTTCCCTTTATAAAGCTTGTTATAACCCGAAATAACCAGAAAAATCTCCACTCTTTTTTACCTCTTTCTCTTTAAATTCTTTTGTGTCCTCAACTAACCCAAAAATCTCACAGAAATATTTATAAAGATTTTAACTCAGTAAAAAGTAAATAAAAGAGGGTAACATGGAAATCAAAAAAGAAGACAACCTTGAAGAAGAAGAATTCGACGACGAGGAAGAGCTCGAGGATGATGACTAACCCTAAAAAACAAAATGGCTGAAACCAAAGAAGATTTGAACGAATTGTTCGAAAACGAAGATAGCGACGTTGACTTAAACGAAGGCTGTGACTAACTTTTTCTTATTTTTATTTTTTAATTAGAACTACAATCCCGCTAACAACTTAGCTTCCCTAAACATTCCCAGGGCCTTATATGTCGTCAACAACTTAACCTTAATCTCAGCCTTCTCAGCACTGTCCAAATTCATCTTAATCAACTTCTCATAAAACTTAACAGCTGATGCTTTCTTACCCTTTGATTCTAACTCCTTCGCAGAAACAGAAAAAATATTCTTCCTGGCCAACCTAACCTTCGACTTCTGCTCAGTGTTTGCATCTCTCGACGCCCGCACAAACATATCATCAGCATCATCAACCTTCCCAACCCTCGCAAACAACTCAGCCGCCGTCACATAACTATCAATCTTATCCCTAAACGTAACCTCCATCCCAGCCTTATTCGCCATCGCTCTAGCAGCCCTCTCAAACATTTTCCGCTCCTCATAAAGCCTAGATAGCTCATTCCACAAAAATCTCTTAATCTCAAAATTAAACCCCGAAATATTCAAAGCCGACTCCAAATAACCAATCTTATTCAAAGCCGTACTCATCCCAGCCAACTTACCCTCAATCTCTTCAATAGTCCTCTCTCTAACCTGAATAGCCATAACAAAAAATCGCATCAAAGCTTTTTAAGAATTTATATAATCAAGTTAATCCCAATCAAACACTCAATCCACCATCTAAACTCGACCATCATAATGCTGACGAACTTGAAAAGAAAGAGTTTCCGCATCAAGAAAATCCAAATTACACTCTGAATCATTTGCTAATCCATTTATCTCACCAATTAGATCATTTGCATTCGAAGGAGTTTCGGCCCTAAAAACATAATGCTGTCCTCCTTTGGAAAATCTAAATGTTTTCATCAAGAACACGAACCTCCATTCATTATAAATATTACGGTCTCCCGACACATCAATAAAAATAGTTAATCCTTTGAGGATTCAAAAGAATCCCCGAAGGAGGTATTATAAAAATAAAAATAGGTCTTCTCAGACCTTAAAGTTTTTGAGAAATTTAATTTTAGTTAGGAAATTTTTAGGCGGAGTCGAGTGTGGTGTACATGGGTACACGAGCTCGGCTCCAACGCCAAAATTTTCAAATAAAATTAAAGTTTCTTAGCAGTAAGAGATTTACAAACCCCAGCCGCAACTGTAACACCAGCGTCTCGGATAGCGAACCTCGCCATGTTTGGATTCTTATCAGCAGATTCCAAAACTAAATTTCCGATCGGTTTGATCTTAACA
>Ga0209042_1000569_pt1 | contig 37623 bp, 33 predicted proteins | sample SaaInlV_200m_DNA_6_FD_184649 | JGI IMG/M metagenome (GOLD analysis project Ga0209042, IMG submission 184649) | Marine microbial communities from expanding oxygen minimum zones in the Saanich Inlet - SI037_S2LV_200m_DNA (SPAdes) (version 2) | ecosystem: Environmental > Aquatic > Marine >...
GTACAGGTGCAGTAGGTACAGAAGGTGCAATGTATAGCGGTACAGAAGATGGCTTAACATTAAATTACACTGTGTCTGGCGGATTAGCACACTCAAAAGCTGTTAGCATTATGACTAAAATCGGAGCTTAATTTAATTAAGGGCTAACACCCTTTTTTTTCTTTTTTTTAATTCTTTTTTATAAAACAACTTAAACATTCCAATAATGTTTTTATACTCACTATTCAACCAAAACAACTATGAACAGAAAACCAGTAGCATGTCCAGAATACTATCCAAATACTTTCGATAAACTAGACAAAGCTATAAGGGAATCATTCACACATAAAAAAGGACCAGGAACACTACAATCCTCAAGAAGAAACATCAACTTAAACCTATTAGCATTCCCATCAGAATCAATAGAAAAAACAGGCCCGTGTCAAGCATGGGGATATATGGAACTAGCAGAAGCAAATTTCCCAGAAACTTACTTAATAATAGGAACAAATCACCATTCAGAAACTAAACTATCTACCTATCTATTCGCAGATTGGGAAACCCCCTTAGGAAACGTAAAAATCAATCAAGACGTAGCAAAAACACTTTCAATACTAAACCCATTAATATTAAACGAACACACTGCACATGAAAATGAACATTCAGTCGAAACACAACTACCGTGGTTACAATTTGCTTCAAGAGACAAACTAACAGATCTAACATTCGTACCACTCTCAATTAACTTAACAACTTCAAAAGAAATAACAAAACTAGCAGAAACACTAAACACACTAACAACTAAACACAACATAACAATAATAGCGACACACAACATAGAAGACAAGGCAACAATACAATACATCAAATCTTTAGATGCAGAAGCACTAAAAAACTACAAACTAAGAAGAAACAAAGACATAAGAAACTTAGCTCCAATGCTTACATTAATGGAACTAGCAAAACTCCAAAACAAATCTGCACAAATCATAGACTATCAAGCATCTGCAAAAAAAGAAGATAAGAACTACTACGCATGTATTAAATTCAAATAGAAAACTTTAAATATCTTGTTATATCAACTTATATAACATGAAAAAACAAATATTACATTACCCTCAATTAGATACCGTGTTAATGGTTGAAGAGTTTATTAGAAAACATGGAGGAGAATACAAAAAAAGAAGTTTGTGGGAAAATTTACCCAAAAAGATGATGTATCAAACTTATCAAGTTATTTTTGATTATCTTCAAAGTTCTAACAAGATTGCAGTAGACAAAGAAGGAAAGATTTGTTGGATATGGGATCCAGAAGGAGTCGCCAAATATTTATCTAACCCTGCACTGTGGTGGAAAAAATGAAATCAAACATAGTTTTTGAAAATGAAAAACTGGAAAAGTCACTGGAAAAACTAAAAAATTCAAAAACGGAAGATAAAAAATTATATTCTTTTTTACGGAGGGCATTTAATGATTTAGAAGAAAATACATTCTGTGGCATCCAAATACCTAAAAAATTAATACCTAAAGATTATCTTCAAAAACATAACATAGATAATCTTTGGAAATATAATTTACCTAATGCATGGAGATTAATTTATACAATTAAAAATGGAGAGGTGATTGTTTTATCTATTATTCTTGAATGGATGAATCACAAAGATTATGAGAAAAAATTCAAATATTAAAATGATACTAAATAACAAAAAGAGAAACTTCAAAACAAACACAAAAATACATTCTACATTACTACAACAAATCAAAGGGTTAATGTTCTCAAAACCACTAAAAAACAATCAATCTATCCTATTAAAATTCAACAAAGAAAAAAATCTACCCATTCACATGTTATTCGTATTCTTTCCGATAGATGCAGTTTGGATCAATAAACAAAACAAAATAGTAAAAATAATCAGAAATATCAAACCATTCAATCCAAATATCAACCCCAAAACAAAAGCAATCTCAATACTAGAAACTAAAAAACACGCAACAATCAATCTAAAGGTGGGAGATAAGTTAACTCCTAACACTTATAAATAATAAAACTCCATTTATAAGCATGGGTATTTTTGAATTAAAGGGGGTTACCAAGAGGTTTAAAGACAATCTTGTTCTTGATAATATTAACTTAGCTATTCCAGAAGGTTCTGTATTCGGACTTTTAGGAATTAATGGTTGTGGAAAAACAACAATACTTAAACTTTTAGTCGGATTTTACAAAACCACTAAAGGAGAAGTCCTTTATGATAACAAAAAACTAAACAAAACACAAGACAAACTAAGGGAAGAAATAGGATTCACTACACAAGACAGTGCATTCTACCCTAAATTAACAGTTGAAGAAAATATCAGATATTTTGGAGCACTTTACGGATTAAAAAAACAAACCATAGAAAATAATTTAGAAAGAATTCTAAAATTAGTAGAATTAGAAGATGTAAGAAGTAAAACAGCAGAATACCTTTCAGGTGGAATGCAAAGAAGATTAGACATGGCATGCTCACTAATACACGTACCGAGAGTAGTAATTCTAGACGAACCAACTGAAGACTTAGATCCAGTTCTAAGAAAAGAAATACTTCACCTAATTAGAAAAATCAAAGAAATAGGAACAACTGTAATAATTACATCACATAGACTAGACGATATAGAACAGGTTTGTGACAGAGTAGCAATACTACACAATAAAAAAATAATCAGAGCAGGTGCACTAAATCAATTAAAAAAACAATACAGTGAAGATGAAGAAATTCACATTCAAACTTTCCCAGGTGATTACAAAACCATAATCAAAAACATAGACTCCTACGATGAATACTACATAGAAAACAATAAACTAGTAATCAAAACAAAGAAAGCAGAAAGAGTACTTCACGAAATACTACACATAATAGAAAACACTGGAGAAAAATTATTATATGTTGATGTTCAAAGACCCACATTAGAAGAGGTATTCCAATCTTTAACTAAAGACGTAAATGCACAAAGAGGTTTCTTAAGAAAACAATGAAAAGATTATTAACGTTAATAAAGAAAAATTTCAAACTAATACTTCGTTCAAAGAGTTCAGCAATAATGATAATTCTTGGACCTTTACTATTAATTATTCTAATGGGTGCAGCATTTAACACTGCAAGTGTATATGGCATCAGAGTAGGTGTCCATTCAGAAGAATATAGCCCATTAGCAGAAGCAATTATTTATGAATTGAACCAAGATGATTACTCAACACAAAAAGTAGACTCAGAACAAGCATGCATTAGCGGTGTAAAGAATGGAATTTTCCATGTTTGTGCAATTTTTCCAAAAAACCTCAAAGTTACGCAAGGGGGGAACATAGTTTTTTACGTAGATAATAGTAAAACAAATTTAATTTACCTAGTAACTGAAAGTATTTCTACACATATAGGGAAGAAATCTCAAGACCTTTCACTGCAGTTAACAAAAGGAATAGTAGATACCTTAGAATACATAGAAGAAGAAATAACAGACAAAGAATTATTACTAAATCAATTAAAAACTCAGGCAGAAGAAGGAGAAGCAACAATAACCTTAATCAGTAATGATTTAACAGACATGAATCTTCTACATGAAAAATCAGATATCCCTTTAGGAACATTACAATCACAACTAGGTTCTTCAAACGATTCTTCAGCAATGAATTCCTATAATGCAGTAGAAAGAGAAATTGAATCAATGTTAGAAGACATATCTTTAGCAAATTCAAAGAAAAGTAAAATTACAGACAGATTATCTATACTATCCCAAAACACAGAAACAAACAATTTAGCAATTACTCAAATGCTTTACAGTTTCAAAACAATCAAAAAAGATATCTCTGCAGTAAAAGAAACTGGAGCAGGAAAAATAGTAAATCCCATCAAATCAGAAATTAAACCAATCACCACAGAAAAAACACATCTTAATTTCATATTCCCCACATTACTGATCATGATCATGATGTTTGTATCTCTCCTATTAACCTCAACACTAGAAATAAGAGAAAAAACGTCAAAGGTTTATTTCAAAAACTTCATAACACCCACATCAGAAACCTCATTTACCTTAAGCAATTATATCACAAATCTAATCATTATCTCATTACAAACAACCATATTAGTAGGGGCGTCAGCATTCTTCTTTTACAAAGAAATATTCTCAACCATACATTTACTAATTCCTGCACTATTACTCATAGCTTCAATCTTCCTTTTCATGGGAATAATGCTAGGGAGCATTTTTAGAACAGAAGAAACTAACACAATTACTGCAATATCTTTAGGATTCATCATGGTGTTCTTTTCATCAGCAATACTCCCAATTGAAACCCTATCCCCTGTAATCAAAAATATTGCCTCATTTAATCCATTTTACATTAGCGAAAGCTTATTAAACCAAATTATTTTATTCCAATCTCAATTAAAGAACGTATCAAGTTATTTCTTGACACTTTCTCTGTATTTAGCAGGAATAATAATTGCAACAATTATAGTAAAAAAAATATCAAAAAGAAGACAATGAAACCAATAGAAATTTGTACAGTAGGAGGATATAATGAAGTAGGTAGAAATATGACTGCCATCAACGTAGATGGAGAAAGTGTTATTTGCGATATCGGATTTAATGTACAAAAAGTAGTAGAATATCAAGAAGAATGTAAAACTCAAGAAGCATACACAAAAGAACTTCTAATGAGTATTGATGCGGTTCCAAATATTAACAAAATTAAATCATGGATACCTAATACCAAAGCAATTCTAGCAAGCCATTGTCATCTAGATCATATTGGAGGAATTCAATATTTAGCAAGAGATTTCAAAGCACCAATTGTTTCAACCCCATTTACTATGAGCGTAATTGATAATCAAATGAGATCAGATGCAATCAAATTACCAAACAAGCAGGTAAGAATAAAACCCAACGACACATTCGAAGCTTCTAAAAATATCAAAATAGAATTCATAGACATTCCGCATTCAACTTTACAAACATCCTTATTGGCTATGCACACACCTCAAGGAATCATCCTTTACGCAACAGACTGGAAATTTGATAATACCCCTGTAATTGGGAAAAAACCAGATTACAAAAGATTAAAAGAATTGGGAAGCCTAGGTGTAAAGGCACTAGTTATTGATTCTTTGTACTCTAAAGAAGACATCAAGACACCTTCAGAAAGTATTGCAAGAGACTTATTAAAAGACGTATTATTAGAAACTGCAAACCAAGATTCAGCAATAGTTACCAGTTGTTTTGCATCACACATTGCAAGATTAAAATCAATAATTGAATTTGGTAATAAAATAAATAGAAAAGTTATAATTTTAGGAAGAAGTTTTGGAAAATACATTGAAGCAGCTGAACAAGCAAACTTAACAAAACTATCCGACCAAGCAGAAATTTTAACTTATAGATCTGCAATTAACAGAAAACTTGTAGAAATAAACAAAAAAGGTCCAGAAAACTACATTATTGTTTGTACTGGTGGACAAGGAGAAACAAACTCAGTTCTTTCAAGAATGGTTAGAGGAGAAACTAAGTTTAAATTTTACTCCGGTGACCAAGTAATATTTTCAAACAGATTAATTCCTGTTGAACCTAATTTAACCAATAGGGCAGGAATGGAAACTCAACTAAAAGATTTGGGCGTAAGGATCTTCAAAGATGTTCATGTTTCAGGACACTGTGCTAAAGAAGATATCAGAGAAATGATTCAATTAACAAATCCAGAAAATATAATTCCTTGCCATGGATTCGACAAGCTTATGCAACCAGCATGTAATCTAGGTATTGAGATGGGTTACAAAATGGATAGAGACCTTCACCTTATGAGAAATGGTGAAAAAATAATCATAGAGTAAAGATTATTATTCTAAATACTTCTTTCAGCCAATAAATCTATATAAAACACCCAAAACACCAAAGTGTAGCATGGGGGACAACATATGAACGAACAGCTAGATAGCTCTAAATTCAGATTTGCTCATCTAGCTGACTGCCATATCGGCGGTTGGAAAGAAGACAAATTAAAAGAACTTTCAATAAAAAGTTTTGAAAAAGCAATCAACAAAATAATAGATGAAAAATTAGATTTCTTACTAATATCCGGAGATCTATTTAACACTGCAATTCCTTCAGTTGATGCACTAAAACAAGTAGCACTTTCTTTAAGACGATTAAAAGAGAATAACATCCAGACCTACATAATTCCTGGAAGTCATGACTTTTCTCCCTCCGGAAAAACCATGTTAGACGTCTTAGAAAATGCAGGACTATGTATTAATGTTTACAAATACAATGAAATAACAAAAAAATTAGAAATAACTTACCACCAATTACCAAATCAAGAAAAAATTGCATTAACTGGAATTTGTGGATTATCTGGAGGATTAGAAAAATTATTGTATGAAGAAATATCAAATAAACAAGAAATAGAAAATTTACCAAATTTTAAAATATTTTTATTTCACACATTATTAACAGAGTTAAAACCCACAACAAATGATTGGGAAAAAGTTCCTTCAGAACCATTATCATTACTACCCCAAAATTTCAATTACTATCCTGGTGGCCACCCCCACTTTATTCATCAAAAATCAACTCCAGAACGCCCCTTAATCGCCTATCCTGGACCACTCTTCCCAAACAATTTCAAGGAGTTAGAAGAATTAAAACAAGGAGGATTTTACATCTGCGATGTAGATCCAAATAATAAAATAACCTTAACACACACCCCAATTAAACTCAAAGAAACTATTTCATTAAACATCAATGCTAATGAGAAAACTTCAGAGCAAGTAGCAGAAGAAATCAAGGAAAATCTAAATCAGTTAAGTATAGAAAATTGTATTGTAACATTAAGAGTTGCAGGAACATTGAAAGCAGGAAAAGCTTCAGATATAAGCTTCAAAAAAATACTAGAGAATAATAAAGCATACATAATTCTAAAGAATACTTCAAAATTAAAAACAAAACAATTTTCAGAAATAAAGATCAAAGAAGGTACAATTGAAGAGGTCGAAGATTCAATTATCAAAGAACATATTGGACAAATAGAAATCCCAGATATTCAATTAAATGAAAATCAAGAATTACTAACTACTCAATTAATGACTTCTTTAAACAAAGAAAAGTTAGAAGGTGAAAAGAACATAGATTTTGAAAACAGAATAAAACAAGACTTGATAGAAATATTCAATTTAAGGGACGTATTTGAAGAATGATAATCAAAAAAATAAAACTTACAAATATTCGCTCATATAAAGAAGAAGAGATTTCTTTTCCAGAAGGATCAACTCTACTTTCAGGAAACATTGGATCAGGTAAATCTACAATACTTCTAGCAATAGATTTCGCATTATTCGGAATTAGCCATGAACTACCTGGAAAAGCACTGTTAAGACAGGGAGAATCAGAAGGGTCAGTAGAATTAACATTCAAAATAAATGAAAAAGTAATTATCATAAAAAGAAATCTAAAAAAAACACCAACTTCAGTTTCTCAAGAATCTGGACAGATTACTATAGGAAATGATAAACAAGAACTTACAGCAATGGAATTAAAACAAAAAATAATTGAACTTCTAAATTATCCTCAAGACCTTTTAACAAAAACAAAATCTTCAGTATACCATTACACAGTTTATTCTCCACAAGAAAAAATGAAAGAAATTCTTTTAGGGAAAAAAGAAGAAAGATTAGAAATACTAAGAAGGGTTTTTGGAATTGATAAATACAAAAAAGTAAGAGATAATGCACAATTATTTTTAACCGCATTAAAACAAAAATCAAAAGAAATTGCCGCAAGAGTTGCAGACTTAGAACAGAAACAAGAAGAACTTGCGGAAAAAATCCAACGAAAAGAAGAACTTGCAAACTCAATTTCTAAAATACAACCACAAATAATTGAAGAAAAACAAAAACTAGAAATAAAAAAACAGGAGATTTTAATTCTTGAAGAAAAACAAAAAGAAGTAAATCAATTAAAACATGAATTAGAAAAAACCATTCTCTCACTAACCCATAAAACTCAAGATTTTGCAAATCAAAAAATAAAATTAGGAATAATCAACAAAGAACTTGTAGAATTAACAGAAGAAGTAAAAAATTTACCTCTTTCTGATCCTTCATTGAAGGATAAAATAGAGATACTTCAAACAAAAATCAAAACATTAGAAGATCAAAACATATTCTCTCAAAGAAGATCTGCAGAGCTAGGAATACTAAAGAAAGGCCATGAAGAGATTTGTCACAAAATCAGTGAATTAGATAACTGTCCATTATGTAAGCAAGCAGTAGAAGAAGAACACAAGCACAAAATAACAAAAGAAGAGACGTCTAAGGCAGAAAAATTAGACTTAGAATTAGACGCATTAAAGAGAAAATTAACAGAAAACCATCAAGAGCTTACAAATAAAAAACAAGAACTATTACAAATACAACAAAATCTCCACAATCAAGGATTAGTAGAATTAAAACAAAAAAACCTTACAAATAAAAAACAAGAACTAACTAACTTAACACCATTAATAGAATCAACTAAAAAAGAAATAAGTGAGCTTACAAATAAAAAACAATTATTAGAACCCAAAATTCCAGTGTTAACAACAATAGATACAAGCAAACAAAAACAAGAACTAGAAATAATAAACAATCAACTAAAAGAATTTGAAATAAGAAACGCTTCAATGACTGCAGAACTTAACACATTAACCAACATAATAATAACAATACAAAAAGAAGTAGATTCTAAAAAAACTGCTAGAAGCAATATTGCTAAACTTATGCAGATAAGAGAATGGTTAGAAAAACAATTTATTAACATGACAATATTAATGGAAAAGAACATTATGCTAAAAGTCCATTCAGAACTAGAAAATTTAATTCAAAAATGGTTCACCATGCTAGTAGACTCAGAATCAATTAAAATAAGATTGGATGAAGAATTCACCCCAATCATCGAACAAAATGGCCATGAAACAGACTATTTACATCTCTCAGGGGGAGAAAAAACTGCAGCAGCCCTTTCATATAGATTGGCATTAAATCAAGTACTGAACACTCTAATGACTACAATTAACACAAAGAACATCTTAATGTTAGATGAACCCACGGATGGCTTCTCACAAGAACAATTAGAACGCATGAGAAACATATTAGAGGAACTCAACACAAAACAAACAATAATAGTGTCTCACGATCCAAAAGTAGAAAGTTTTGTAGATAATGTAATCAGGTTAGAAAAGAACGATCATCTAACTTCAATCATTCATACCTAACATAATCACTTATTCTTAATTCATCAATTAAACCATCAAAGTAAATTGGTAACTGATTATTGATAGTGCTCCATCCAATAGTTATATCTAAATTAGAATGAGCATAACTTGTAAATGGTTTAGAATCACATTCAACTCCATCAATATACGCCCGTATTTCAGTTCCATTCCAGACACCGGCAACATGTTGCCAAACACCTTCTTGCACCTTCAAATTTCCAGAACAAATAGCATTATCTTGTCCCTCGGTATCATCCCCATCAGAAATATGAAACAACAAATCGTGATTATTATTAATTCTTAATAACCAACCTCCAACATTCCACTCCCAATTTCCCACAATAGTTCTATAAGATTGATCCTGACTTGAATTATTTAAACTTCTTGGTTTAATCCATGCTTCAACTGTAATCATTTGATTATTAATAGTACCAGAATCATTAACTCCAGTTTCAATTTTATCTTCATAACCATTAAAGTCAATCGCACCACCATAATAACCAGTGTCCCATTTATTGGTATATTGCATAGGAGTTGCAGTCAATAAAATATCATCGATCCTAGTTTTAGAGCTACCTGGAGCAGAACCAGATCCATAATTGATCAAAAACATTATTCTTGCATACTTAGTTCCTCTCCACCACCTGGTTAGATTCTCACTACTCAAACTTTCTCCAGAAGTAACAGAACTATAATTTGCCCAAGAATCGACTATTGGCCCACCAACTGCGGCAGTATACATATAAGTTCCGCTATCTCTCTGTTGTCTCACATTTGTTCCAGCCTGTGCATCAACCCCCACAGTTTGTCCGCCACAAAGATTAACCTCCCAATAATCTCCATTATCCTGAAAGGTAGGCTGGCATCCATTTGTCCCTCTAACACCTAATCGATTACTCAAGTTACTGTTAGGCATATCATTAAAACTTCCAGAATTATCTGTATTAAATGCAACATATGAATCCAATCTGGTACTCCACTTACTTGCATTCAAAACTTTTACACTAGTATCTGAAGAACTAACAGCCTCATACAAACTAGTTTCACTACCGGCAACAGCACAGACATATCTTCTAACTATAGGATTTTTATTTTCATCATAAGGAACATATCCAAAGAAAAGGTGGCTGTCTTCAGAGCCATATTTCTTAAACCACCCAGTGAGATTATACTCTGCGTTAAGATCAATAGGAATAAACTCATCTGAAAAAACAGTACGCGCCCTTGTATCATAAAAGGAGTATACTCCGCTATGAGAATCCTCGTCAGTCACACCCTCAAAAGGAAGAACCGTTCGAAAATTAAGTAAATCTCCAGTTTCTGCACCGCGATTATCTACTAAATCTCCAAGAGTAATCAATGTTCCATCATTGCCGTTACTAGTTTCATCTTTAACAATATCTCCATCTCCTTCGTCAAACTTATACAATAATTGAGTAGCCCCATCAGGAACATGTCCACCACCATTACCAGAATTATAATCTCCAGAATTTACATCTTGAACTATTGCAGTAATATCTGCAACCTTAGAATGACTAATAGTACTTTCACCAAAACTATACTCAAAGTTTAAAGGGCCTTCAAAAATCTCTTCCGTAAATGTACAATCACTAACACTCAACACTTGTTCCCCACCATTCAAAATAGGAGGAGTATCTGATCCCACTGAACACGCAGGAACATCAAAAGAAAAACTATCTATATTTTTTCCTTGTGAATTCTTAACAATTAACGTTACACTCCCCTCATCAACACTAAAATCTTTACATAAAAATCCAGGACCCATCATACATTTTTCATTAACAAAGAATTTATCTCCACCAAAAGTAAACCACAAAGAACTAATCACTAACAGAAGAACAACCAATGCCCAACCATAAGTCATAATAAATTCTAAAGCACTCTGTCCTTTTTTATTCATCACGTATACCTCACAATATTACTTATTCTTAATTCATCAATTACTGTATTAACTCTCCCATAACTAGGATTCCAACTACCAACATATAATCCACTTTCATAATCCTCAGGAAAATTACTTGCAACACCTGTCTTCTTATCAACACTTGCACCATCAATAAACATTTCAATATATCCTCCTTCAGTAGAGTTATCCCAAGTTACTGCAAAATGATGCCAGCCCTCAGTTAATGTATCGCCAACACTCATACTTGCAGTAGCCCCAGTACTATTTGTTATTGCAAAACCCCATTTATTATTAGTCATGTGTCCAAAAGACATCCTGTTAGCATAACATCCAGAACCGCAACTTCCAGAATGTGCAAAAAGATATCTATTTTGAGAAGTCTCCCTGATGTTATCATTAACATATACCCACATTTCAATAGTTCCTTCTTCAAAATCAAGAGTAGTTTCATCAGCAGGATACTTCAAAGTATCCGGACCGTCTCCAGCAAATGGGCTGGCAACATCCCCATATTCTAATTGCACATTATCTAAATAAAATGTATCTCCTTCAGGCTGAGTATTTCCATAACTAATTCTTCCAACCATCAATTCTCTAAAACAAGAACCATCGCAAGCAGTCTCAAAGTAAGAATTTACATAAACATCATCAGAATAATATTGCCAAGAAGAATAATCTCCTGCAGAAATACTATTCCAACTTATTGCAGGATAGTTTAAACCTCGGCTACAATGACCAGAACTATAACAAGTAAACATATTAAGTGCTTGAGGAAAACTTCCCCTATACATAAAACTTAGACTATAATTTTGATCATAGATTGGATTGATATGATTATATAATTCATTACCACCACCACCACCATACTTAATTCCTCCATACATTACACGATTACTATTTCCCCAACACAATTCATCCCCTTCAGAATAAACATCTGGAGCATCTCCACATGTGTGGCTACCACAATCAATAGTACATTTTCCAGAATAACTACAAGTGTTAGTTGTAGAATCCCAAGTACAAGAACTTTTGTAACTACAAGTTTCTTCATCACAATGACCTGGATACGACAACCCCCCATCCCTATGCATAGTTGCACTATTAGATCCACGATATGAAAATTTATTATCTATCTCTACAGAAAGATTATTCATTATATAAGGATTCCAATAACTAGGCAAAGTTCCTTCAAAATCACCATTATCAAGCAAATTAATTTTTTCTGAAACAAACACTGCTTGCCCATTAACTCCATTAACCAAGGTAAGATTATTTTCAACCAGAGGACTAGCACCCACACAATCAAAGCCAGCATCAAAATCACACAACAACAAAGTAGCCCCATCAGCATTTGGATCATAAGTTCCATCTCCACCATCACTCCAATCTCCCCCAGGACTTCCAGCAGAACCACCATTCCCACTATATCCTTGAGAATTTCCACCTTCAACAACACTAACCACATTTGCAGATTTAATGTGTGTTACAGTACTCTCACCAAAGGTGTATGTCACAAAAACATCATTTTCTTCAAATACTTCCCTCCCTTCAAAATCACAACCAGATAAAGTGAAAGTAACATATTCTCCTGCACTGAATGGCTCACTATATGATGGCACCCTACACCCCTCATAACTTATTTGCATAACACTATAATCCCAACCAATATCATTTACTAACACAAAACTCATTGAATCCTCAGTTATACTAACATCAACACAGTTCAATCCAGGGACAATAATACATTCTTCACGAACAAACATGCCACTATCAAATTCAAAAAATAACGTCAAAGAAACTGCACTAATAATTAAGAAAAATATGACCCACCCATAAGAAATCAAAAATTCAGTTGCTGCCTGTCCTTTTTTCCCAATCACCATCAATAAATACATTTTTTAAGTTATTTAAATATTATTAAATGTCTCAGTTTTAAACTTTATAAAACAAAAGTTAAACAGTTTAAAAAATCACAATAATCTTTATATTCTCCACAATAATCCACTACCAAGGAGTAAAATGAAATCAAAGATATTATCTCTAATAACACTATTAATGCTAATAGTTCCAACTCTAGTTTTAGCAGAAAATGAGATAGTTACTGAGATTATCAAAGTTTCAAATCAAGCAGAACCAGGAGGAACCGCACAATTCCAAATTAAAATTCAAAATCACCAAAATGAAAGGGATGTTTACAAAATAAATTACGACGATCTTTCAGTTCACCCTTTTTCAGATTTCACAAGAAATATTATTTTAACAAATCCCCAATTAAAATTAGATTCAAATCAAGAAGGAATTTTTAATATTGAAATAAATATTTTAGAAACTGCAAACCAGGATAAAAATTACAATACAAAATTCACAATTTCTTCAGTAACAACACCAGAAATAAAAGAAGAAGTTCTTATCAAAACATATGTTGTTTCTCCAGAAGATGTGATTATGATTTTTCCAGATTTACCTGAAACCATTATTCCTGGAGAAGAATATGAAATTAAAATTAGATTAATGAATAGAGGTAATGCTTATTTAGAGAATTATGAAATTTTAATCACTAGTGATTTACCTCAATTACAAAAAAACTTCATTGCTAATTTTGCTCCGCAAGAAGAGATAATTGAAACCCTTAAAATAAAGACAGGAGAGACCGCTAAACCTAAAGATTACGTAATTAATGTAAAGGTATATGATACAGAAAGTAAAACCAGAGGGTCATATTCTTCAGCAATAACCTTAGAAAGAAATGAAAACACAGAAGAAAAAATAAATGAAGATACAGGATTTTTATCTAAAACAATTTTACTTACAAGAAAAAATAATGGAAATGTAAAACTATTACAAAAAGTAGAATATAAGAAAAATTTATTTTCAAGAATTTTTACAAAAGCAACTCCAGAACCAGTAATGGAATCTGGAAAATATATTTGGAACATTGAGTTAGAGCCAGGAGAAAAATTCACTGCAAACATAAAATCTAACTATCGCCCAATATTGTATGGATTATTAATAATAATTTTAGCAACATTAGGAATGAATAATTTATTAGACAAATCAGTAATTATAAGAAAAAGAATGTTCAAAATTAAAAGAACGACTGAGGGATTATCTGAATTAAAAATATTGATACACCTAAGAAATGGAAAAGCAACCACCCTAGAAAATGTAAGAATTCTAGATGTTCTCCCAAATTCATTAGAGCCGACAAATGAATTTGGAACACTTCATCCTTCAAAGGTTCAACAAGGAACAAGAGGAAGAAGATTAATATGGGAAATAGGGACATTAGCACCTCATGAAGAAAGAATTATCTCATACAAAGTTAAATCTAAAGTAAGATTGATAGGTGAAACAAATTTACCTCCTTCAATGATACAATATATGAACAATAAAGGAAAAATAGTTTCAGAAAGATCTGCAACTATGGCCTTACACCATTCTTCAAAAAAGATCATTTAACAAAACAAAGATTTATAAGTTACTTTTTAGTTAATTTTAATCAACCCACTCTAGTTCAATGGTAGAACGTTCGGCTGTAGATACTATTTGACGTTGCATCTAGCAAAGGATGAAAATTAGTCAGCTGAAACCGAAAGGTTCCAGGTTCAAATCCCGGGGGTGGGATAAACTTTTTAAATAAAGGTGCAAAATGGAAACTCTTATATACCCTTCAGAAACACAAATTCCCATAATGACTCAGTCTTTTAATATATCAATCTATTATGTTCATATTATTAACTTAGACTGTAGATTATAATAAAAACGCTCTAGTAGTGTAATGGCTATCATACGGCCCTGTCGAGGCCGTGACGCGGGTTCGATTCCCGCCTAGGGCGCTTTTAGCCCAAAAAATGGGCCGGTAGCTCAGCCTGGCTTAGAGCACTTGGCTTTTAACCAAGGGGTCGAGGGTTCAAATCCCTTCCGGCCCGCTAACAACAACAAAAAAATGGCAGAAAAAGTAAAACCCACAACAATAAATCACGCACTTGTTCCCAAACAAGTAGTCTGTGATAAAGAGGAAGTATCAAGATTACTTTCTAAATATAATATAAGAAAAGATCAACTGCCAAAAGTTAGCATTAAAGACCCTTCAATCCAAGTTCTTGAATTAGAACCAGGAGATATAATCAAAATAAGTAGAAGTAGTCAAACAGAACCATCATCATTATTCTACAGGGTGGTTGTATAGATGGATATAGGCAAAGAGATTATCAAAAAATATTATGAAACAAATAGCATAGTCTCAGCAGATATAAATTCTTTTAACAATTTTATAGAAACAGAATTACAAAAAGTAGTAAGTGAAATTGGAGACATTATTCCTGCAGTAATTCCTGCAGACATGGACGATTTCAGAATTAAATTCAACAAAATTTGGATTGAAAAACCAGAAATAACTGAAGCTGATGGAAGTAGAAGAGACATTTATCCTTCTGAAGCTAGATTAAGAAAATTAACTTATTCAGGTCCAATTTATTTAGAAGTTTCAGCACATATTGACGGAGTTCAAAGAGAAACTTTCACAACACAAGTAGGAAAATTACCTATTATGCTTCACAGCAAGTTCTGTCATTTGAACAAACTTTCAAAAGAAGATTTAATTAAAAATGGAGAAGATCCAGACGATGTAGGCGGATATTTTGTTCTTAATGGAAATGAAAGAGTATTAATTACTGTAGAAGATTTAGTATCCAATAGAATGTTTGTAGAAAAAATTAATACAGGCCCAGTAAAATTCTCAGCAAGAATCTTTTCAGAAAAAGGATCTTACAGAGTTCCACATTTAATTGAACAAACTAAAGACGGAGTAATTAACCTATCACTTACAAGATTAAAGAAAATCCCTATTATGTCTGTAATCAAGGCACTAGGACTAACTAAAGACTCTGAGATAATGCAGCAAATCGATTTAGAAGAAATGCATGACGATGTTTTTGTAAATTTATACAGTACAATTGATCTAAAAAATCATGAAGAAGCTTTAGAATATGTAGGGAAAAAAATGGGAATCAATCAACCTCCAGAGATTAGAGCAGAAAAAACTTTAGAAAACTTAGACAAATATTTACTTCCTCACATGGGATTAACTCCAGAAGATAGGAAGAAAAAAGCAATCAATCTTTGTAAAATAATTAAAAGATTTTTACTAATTACTAAAAAAGATTTAGACAACCAAGACATTGACCACTATATGCATAAGAGATTAAAATTATCTGGTGACTTAATGATTGATTTATTCAGAGTTCATCTAAGAGCATTAGTTAATGACATTATGTACAATTTCCAAAGGTTGGTAAAGCGTACAAAATTCACATCCCTAAACATTATTATTAGAGACAAATTACTTACTTCAAGAATCAACAGTGCAATGGCTACTGGTGTTTGGGTTGGAGGGAGAAAAGGTCTTTCACAAAACTTAGACAGAACAAATTACTTATCTTCACTTTCACATTTACAAAGAGTTAACTCTTTACTTTCCGCAACACAAGAAAACTTCGCGGCAAGAGCGCTTCATGCAACCCATTGGGGAAGACTTTGTGCAATTGAAACTCCAGAAGGAACACCAATTGGATTAAAGAAAAATCAAGCATTAATGGTAGACATTACTTCAAAAGACCTTGATGAAAGCAAAATTGTAAAATCACTTAAAGGATTAGGATTAGAAGGGGGACAAAATGAACAATAAAACAGACGTATACATGAGAGAAATATTTATTGGACAAGTTGATTCTCCAGAAGAGTTTATTAAAAAAGTTAAACAAGAAAGAAGAGATGGGAAAATTCCAGATATTCTAAACATTAATTATAATAAAGATCTAAATGAAGTTATTGTAGAAGTTTCAAGAGGTCGTTCAAGAAGACCAGTAATCATTGTAGAAAATGGAAAAAGTAAATTAACCGAAGACCATGTAAATAAATTAATTAACAATGAAATTAAGTGGGCAGACCTAAAGAAAGAAGGAATTATTGAATACTTAGACGCAGCTGAAGAAGAAAACTGTTTTATTGCGTTAAGCGAAGACAAAATAACAAACGAACATTCACACTTAGAAATTAGTCCAATTCTTATTATGGGATTAACAACTTCAATTGTACCATTTTCAAATTATGGACAGAGTGCCCGTCTTAACAGAGGATCAAAATCACAAAAGCAGTCATTGGGACTATATGCTTCAAATTATTTAATCAGAATCGATACAGATGCAAACATATTACATTACCCTTCAAACCCAATTGTAAAAACATGTAACTCTAATATTGCAGGTCAAGAAAACCATCCAGCTGGACAAAACTTAGTAATCGCACTAATGAGTTATGAAGGATACAACATGCAAGATGCATTAATTCTTAATAACGGATCTCTAAATAGGGGAATGGGTAGATCAACATATTACAAGCCTTATTCTGTGGAAGAATTAAGATACTCTGGAGGATTGAGCGATAAAATTTGTATTCCAGATAAAGAAGTTAAGGGTTACAAAGCTGAAGAAGATTACAAATTGTTAGAAGAAGATGGAATCGTTTATCCAGAAGCAAAAATCACAGAGGCAGACATCATTATTGGAAGAACTTCACCACCTAGATTCCTAGGAGAAATGGATGAATTTAGCATATCAGCAAATAGACTAAGAGACAGTTCAGTTAAAATCAAACCAGGTGAAAACGGAATAGTTGACATGGTAGTTGTTACAGATAATGACGAAGGAAATAGATTAGTTCAACTTAAGATTAGACATGATAGAGTTCCAGAAATTGGAGATAAGTTTGCATCACGTCACGGACAGAAAGGAGTTGTAGGATTAATGGTCCCTCAACAAGATATGCCATTTACAGTTTCAGGAATTACTCCGGACTTAATTTTCTCACCGCATTCCATTCCTTCCCGTATGACAGTATCACATTTAATCGAAGCTGTTGCAGGAAAAGCGGGAGCACTTCATGCAAGGACAGTTGATGCTAGTGCATTCTCAAATGAATCAGAAGAAAGTTTGAGAGAAATGCTAACAGAAATGGGTTTCAGAGAAGATGGAACTGAAAGAATGATTAATGGAATTACTGGAGAAGAATTCGAAGCAAAAATATTCATTGGAAACATGTTCTACTTAAGATTAAAACACATGGTAGGAAACAAACTTCACGCACGTGGAGCAGGAAGAATCCAACTACTAACTAGACAACCTATTGAAGGTCGTGCAAAAGGTGGAGGATTAAGATTAGGAGAAATGGAGAAAGATTGTTTCGTAGCACATGGTGCATCCTTATTACTTAAAGAAAGATTCGATTCAGATAGAACAGTTGTACCAATCTGTAGTTCATGTGGACTTATCGCAGTTAATGACATATTCAGAAAGAAAATGTTCTGTCACAGATGTGGTGGAAATGTAGAAGTTAATAGAGTAGAAATGTCATATGCATTCAAACTATTAATGGATGAAATAAGATCAATGGGAATTATTCCAAGTGTAAAACTAAAAAACAAATACTAAAATGGCTGAAAAAATATACAAGAAAATAGACGAAATTGACTTTAGTATGCAAAGTCCAGATTTCATAAAAGAAACTTCATCAGCAAAGATAGTTACTGCTGAACTTTATGAAAGAGAAGGTTACCCAGTAGATGGCGGATTAATGGATGTTCGTTTAGGTGTTATCGATCCAGGATTAAGATGTAAAACTTGTGGTGGAAAATTAAAAGAATGTATGGGTCATTTTGGACATATAGAATTAGCAAGACCAGTTATACATATCAATTATGCAGTTCATGCTTACAACGCAATGAGAAGTACTTGTAATGAATGTTATAGAGTTAAATTAAATCAAGTAAAATTAGATGGTTATGCTGAAAAAATTAAATTCGCACAAAAATTAGGAGATTATGATAGAGTAAGAAAACTATCAAAAGAAGTTTTAACAAAATCAAGATTAATCAAAAAATGTCCTCACTGTAAAGCAAAACAAGATGCAGTAAAGATTGAAAAACCTACAACTTACAATCAAGGAGAACATAGAGTAAATCCTATTCAAGTAAGAGAAAGATTAGAAAAAATAAGTAATGAAGATACAATTCTTTTAGGATTCAATCCTAAAACATCAAGACCTGAATGGATGGTGATGAGCATTCTACCAATTCCTCCTGTAACCATGAGACCTTCTATTACATTAGAAAGTGGAGAACGTTCAGAAGATGATCTAACTCACAAGTTAGGAGACATTGTAAGAATCAACCAGAGGTTATTCGAAAACATTAATGCTGGAGCTCCTGAAATGATTATCGAAGATCTATGGGACTTATTACAATATCATATTACAACATATTTAGACAACAGCGTATCAAGCGTACCACCTGCAAGACATAGATCAGGTCAAGCACTAAAAACACTAACAGAAAGAATCAAATCCAAAGAAGGAAGATTCCGTAACAACTTAGCAGGAAAGCGTGTAAATTATGCAGCACGTACAGTTATTAGTCCAGACCCTTGTATTGGATTCAATGATGTAGGTATTCCAGAAAGTGTTGCAAGAGAATTAACAATTCCAGAAAGAGTAACTGAATGGAACAAAGAATGGTTATTAAAATTAATTAAGAACGGTCCAACTAACTACCCTGGAGCAAATTATGTTATCTGGCCTGACGGCAAAAAGAAGAAGATCACAGAAGAAACCATTGAACAAATTTTAGAAGAATTACAACATGGATTCAAAGTTGAAAGGCATTTAATTAATGGCGATCAAGCATTATTCAATAGACAACCTAGTCTTCACAGAATGAGTTTAATGTGTCACAGAGTTAAAGTTCTACCTGGAAGATCATTTAGAATGAATCCTTCCGTATGTAATCCTTACAACGCGGACTTCGATGGAGACGAGATGAACTTACACGTACCTCAAACAGAAGAAGCACGTGCAGAAGCAGAAGTTTTAATGGAAGTACAAACACAGCTAATCACTCCAAAGAATGGATACAACATTATTGGATGTGTAGAGGACTCAATTACTGGATGTTACTTACTTACACATACAAAAGAAATGGGCAAAATTGAAGCAATTGATTTGCTAACTTCAATAGGAATTGACAATGTTAAATTCTCAAAAGAAAAAGTAAGCGGTGCAGAAGTTTTCAGTACAGTTCTACCAGATGATTTCAATTTCATTAGAAAAAATAAGCATGGTGAAACCACTGTCAGAGTTAAAAATGGAAACTTAGAACATGGAATCATTGATAAAAATACTATTGGAGAAAACAATGGAGAACTTATCAGAGAATTCTACAGAAAATATGGACAAGATAGAACAATCAAATTATTAGGAAACATTTTCCAATTAGGAATTCAAATACTATTAAAGAAAGGTTTCAGTACAGGAGTAGCAGATACAGATATTCCTAAAGAAGCTGTTAAAAAAATAGATAACAAAGTTCACAAAGCATATGGAAAACTAGAGGAACATATTGAAGCTTTCAAAAAAAGAAAAATAGAAGTTTTACCTGGTAAAACAGAATTAGAAACCTTAGAAATTAGAGCTATGGAGATTCTAAATAAAACAAGAACCGAAATTGGAGACTACATTACTGAGTTAGTTGGTGAAGGCAACCCTACATTAACCATGGCACAATCAGGTGCAAAAGGAAATGTGCTAAACTTTACCCAGATGACTGGATGTATTGGACAACAGGCACTTGGAGGAAAAAGAATTACTCGAGGATATAGGGGAAGAACATTATCCTCTTTCAAAAAAGGAGATTTAGGTCCAGAAGCAAGAGGATTTGTAAAGAATACTTTCAAGAGAGGAATCACACCAACGGAATTCTTTTTCCACGCTATGACTGGAAGAGATTCACTGATGGATACTGCTTTACGTACACCTAAATCAGGTTATCTTTACAGAAGATTAGCAAACGCATTACAAGATTTAAAGATCGAATATGATAGAACAGTTAGAAATGCAACAAAAGATATTATTCAATTCCAATATGGTGACGATTCAATCGATGTTTCCAAATCAGAAGGTGGGACAATTAATGTAGTAAATGCAATTCACGATGTGTTAGGAGAGAATGTATAAAATGGAAGAACTATACAAAGAATACGTAGGAAAACTCCCAGGAAAAATCCTGAATGATATGGAAAAAGAAGCTAAGGCTAGAAACCTAAAACCTGCACAAATTGAAAAAGTATTAGAATATTTAATCGAACAATACAATCAGGCAAAAATAGATCCTGGTGAAGCTATTGGAATCATTACAGCGGAATCCTTTGGAGAACCTGGTACTCAGATGACACTAAACGTGTTCCACTTCGCTGGAGTAGCTGAAGTATCCGTAACACAAGGATTACCAAGACTTATCGAAATTCTAGATGCAAGAAAAACAATCAAAACTCCCTCAATGGAAATTTGTTTGAAAAAAGAATTTGCAAAAGAAGCTAACGATGTAAAAAAAGTAGCTGCACAAATCAAAGAAACTTTACTAAAAGAAGTTAGTGAAGAATTTAACATCAATTTAACAAAAATGCAATTAGAAGTTAAATTAAACAAGGCAAGAATAAAAGAAATCAAAGCAAAACCAGAAGATATAATTGAAAATTTAGAAAACGCAATTAAAAAAATCTCTATTAAAAAAACAGATGAAGGATTCATTATCAAACCTGAAGAAAGTTCAGATCATGAACTTATGGAACTTTACAAACTTAAAGAAAAATTAAAAGAAACCTACATTAAAGGAATTAAGGGTATAACTCATGTATTACCTGTTAAGAGAGGTTCAGAATTCATTATTATTACTGCAGGAACAAATCTAGCAGACGTACTAAAAGTTCCAGAAGTAGATTCTTCAAGAACTAGCACAAATGATTTACATGAAACTGCTAAAGTTTTAGGAATTGAAGCGGCACGTCAAACAATAATCAATGAAGCTGGAAAAGTAATTGAAGATCAAGGATTAGATGTAGACATTAGACATATTTTATGTATCGCAGATACAATGTGTAGATCTGGAATTATCAAAGGAATTACTCGTTCAGGAATCACTGGAGAGAAAAAATCCGTATTAGCAAAAGCTTCTTTCGAAACACCACTACCCCATTTAGTGAACGCATCACTTTTAGGAGAAAATGATGAATTAAATTCAGTAATTGAAAATGTAATGTTGAACCAACCTGTACCATTAGGAACAGGATTACCAGATTTGGTGGCAAAAATGGGACCCAAAAGCATTAAAAAGAAACAAATAGAAAAAGAAGAAGAGGATAAAAAATGAGCCTGGAAGACCTAAGAGATGCAATGAAGAAAGAGAAATTAATATTTGGTAATGCGCAAACTATTAAAAATTTAAAAAATGGTACCACTAAAAAAGTATTTCTAGCAAGTAACTGTGGAGATGAGATTGAAAATAACATCAAGCATTATGCAGAAATGAATAAAGTCGAAGTAGTTAAATTAGACAAACCCAGGGCAGAGATTTCAGTATTCTGTAGAAAAAACTTCCCAGTAAGTGTAATCAGCTACTAATATTAAATGAAACTTAAACAAAAATTAGATATCCGGACAATAGGATATATTTCTACATTTGAAAAAATTACTAGAACAGAATATATTGATTTCTATGAGCATCCTTCAAGCCTATTATTTATTATTCCTCAAAAAGACCTAAAAAGAGCAGTAGGGCCACAAGGAAAAAACGTAAAAAAACTTACACACTTACTAAATAAAAAAATAAAGATTATTGGACTTTCAGATGATCCAAAAAAATTCTTAATAGACTTAATTTACCCAATAAAACCTTTAGAAATTACTCAAGAAAATAATATATTAAAGGCAAAATTTGCTTCAAGAATTGAAAAAGCGAGAGTTATTGGAAGAGAGGGAAAAAACCTAGAATTTACAAATTCCTTCCTAAAAAAACACCACAATCTTGAATTTAAAGTAATTTAAGAAAATAAGCAGTAATTAGCTGATTCTACCTTAAAATAACCAAAATCTTTATAAATTAAAATTTGAGAATGCATATCACATGGCTAAGAAATCTAGAGGATTGGGTTCAGAGAACAAACTTTCAAGTAAGAGAAGAAAGTATAAGTGGTCTCAACCATTGTATAAGAGAAAGAAGAGAGGACTATGGCATAAGTCTAATCCATTAGGAAAATCTTCACAAGCAAAGGGAATCGTTCTAGAAAAAAGACAAGTTGAAGCTAAACAACCAAACTCAGCTATGAGAAAATGTGTTGTAGTACAACTAACAAAAAATGGTAAAAAAATCGGGGCGTTCGTTCCAGGTAATGAAGCTATTAAAAAAATAGATGAACACGATGAAGTTATTGTAGAATGTATCGGTGGTTCAAGAGGAAGGTCCAAAGGAGACATCCCAGGAATTAAATGGCAAGTAATAAAAGTTAATGATCAATCACTAAACGCATTAGTACGTGGAAAAATAGAGAAGGGAAGAAGATGAAGTTATACAACAAATGGGAAACACAAGGAATAATTTTAACAGATTTATCTCTAAAAAAACCGATCAACCTTGACGGAAGATTAGTTCCAAAAAATCAAGGAAGAAACTCTTCACAAAGATTCCATAAATCCAAAAATAGTATTGTTGAAAGATTAATTGGAAGGTTAATGGTTCCAGGACACAAAGGTAAAAAACATTTCAAGTCCTCAGGAAGTTGTTCAGGAAAATACGCTACTTGTTCTAAGATTGTTTATCAAACATTAGAATTACTAGAAGAAAGAAAAAAGGAAAATCCAATTCAAATCCTAGTTACTGCAATTGAAAATGCAGCACCTAGAGAAGAAATCACAACTGTAGAATACGGTGGGGCAAGATACCCTCAAGCAGTTGACTCTTCACCACAAAGAAGAATCGATTTAGCATTAAGAATGATGACTCAAGGCTCATACCAAAAATCATTCGGTAAAAAAATAAAAATGTTCCAAGCATTAGCAGATGAAATCATCGCAGCATATAATTTTGATCAAAAAAGTGCAGCTATTTCTAAAAAACTAGAAATGGAAAGAATGGCTGACGCAGCAAGATAATTCTAGTGAGGTAAAAAATGGCAAAAGATTTAACAGAAACAGTAAAAAAACTAATGAAGGAGCCACAGCAAATTAGAAACATTGCAATTTGTGCCCATATCGATCACGGTAAAACTACATTTTCAGACAACCTTCTTGCAGGTGCAGGAATGCTTTCAGAAGAACACGCAGGAAAACAATTAGCTTTAGATTTTCATAAAGATGAACAAGAAAGAGGAATCACTATCGACTCTTCAAGTGTTTCTATGGTTCATACAATTAACGAAAAAGAATACTTAATCAATCTTATTGATACACCAGGACACGTAGACTTCGGTGGAGACGTAACAAGAGCTATGAGGGCTGTTGATGGTTGTATTGTATTATGTGATGCTGTTGAAGGAATTATGCCTCAGACAGAAACAGTTCTAAGACAAGCAGTTAAAGAACATGTAAAACCAATCCTTTTCATAAATAAAGTAGACAGATTAATCAGAGAAGTTAAATTAACTCCTGAAGCAATGCAAGAAAGGTTCATGAAAATCATTGCAGCAGTAAACGCATTCTTAGACAAAATTGTTCCAGAACAACATCAAGGAAAATGGAACGTATCAGTTCAAGACGGATCAGTATGTTTTGGTTCAGCATTTCACAATTGGGCAATGAGCGTAGATTACATGCAAAAGAAAAATCTTTCATTCAAAGATGTGATTGAACATTATCAAGATGCAGATGACGATAACAAATACAAAGAGTTAGCTAAAAAAGCACCACTACATGATGTAGTATTGGGTTCAGTAGTTAAACACTTACCAAATCCGGTAGTTGCACAACAGTATAGAATTCCTAACATCTGGCATGGAGATTTAGAATCACCTGAAGGAAAAGCAATTCTTAATTGTGATCCAGAAGGAGAACCTACATTTGTATGCGTAAAGATTGTAATTGATCCTCACATGGGTGAAGTTGCAGCAGGAAGAATGTTCTCAGGAACAATCAAACAAGGTCAAGAAATTTATCTTAACGGTGCTAAGAAAAAAGTAAGGGCACAACAAGTTAGTATTTACAAGGGAGCTCAAAGAGTTCAAATGGACGAAGTAGTTGCAGGAAACATTGTAGGAATTTCAGGATTAAAAGGAATTTTCTCAGGTGAAACTGCATCAGCAATTCCTATCGAACCTTTCGAATCCATTAAACATATTTTCGAACCAGTTGTTACTAAATCTATTGAAGCAGAAAAATCTTCAGACCTTCCAAAATTAATCGAAGTTTTAAGAAAAATTTCAAAAGAAGATCCTTCAATCAAGATTGAAATTAACGAAGAAACTGGAGAAAACCTATTACATGGAATGGGAGAATTACATTTAGAAGTAACCGAAAACAGAATCATTTCTGAAAAAGGTGTTAATGTAAAAACTTCACCTCCAATTGTTATTTACAGAGAGTCAATTAGTAAAGCGTCTCCTGAATGTGAAGGAAAATCACCTAACAAACACAATAAATTCTACATGATTGTAGAACCTTTAGAACCAAAATTCGCTAAAGCTCTAAAAGAAGGAACAGTTCCTGAAGGAAGAGTAAAAAAGAATGATAAAGTTCTTTATGAAAAATTAGCAGTTATTGACGTACCAGTCAAGGAAGCAAAAAAGATTAGAGATATCTACAATGGAAACGTTCTAATTGATGGTACAAGAGGAATTGTGCATATTGGAGAAGTTCAAGAACTAATCAATGAAGCATTCGAACAAGTGATGAAAGAAGGGCCTTTAGCTAAAGAACCTGGAATCAACATGAAGATTACTTTAATGGATACAAAACTACATGAAGATGCAATCCACAGAGGACCTGCACAAGTTCTTCCTGCAGTACGTATGTCAGTCAAGGAAGCAATGTTGCAAGCAGGGTCAGTTATCTTTGAACCTATGCAAATCGTTCAAATTGACGCGCCTCATGAGAACATGGGTGACATGTCAGGAATGATTTCAAACAAACGTGGGCAATTACTAGAAATGGAACAAGATGCAGACCAAATTGTAATTAAAGCAAAACTTCCAGTAGCTGAAATGTTTGGATTAAGTAATGAAATTAGATCAGCTACTTCAGGTAGAGGAAATTTCTTCTTAATTGATCAAGATTACGAAAAACTTTCAAGAGACTTGCAAGACAAAGTTATTGCAGGAATCAGAAAAAGAAAAGGACTGAAAGACTCAGACCTTAAAGAAGAAGGAACAGAAGAGTAATCTTCTTTCTCTTTTATTTTTTTTAAATTTGCATAAATTAATAAATCTCTACATCTAGAAATTAAAATATGAAAAATATTGTAATCTTAGATTTTGAAACAACTCAAAATAAGGAAACTAGAAAAGAGGAAATTATTGAATTTGCAGCATTAGAACTAGATTCCGAGCTAAATGAAATTTCAAGTTTACATACAATGGTTAACCCAGGGGTACCACTTACATTTATTACAAAAAAAGTAACTGGAATAACTGAACAAGATCTTATGGACAAACCATCAATTCACGAAGAATTGCCTAAAATTTTGAAGTATATTGACAATAAGATACTCATTGCCCACAATGCAAATTTTGACCACAGAGTTCTTAAAACTTCATGTGAAAAATGTGATTTAAAGTTAGACATACCTCTTTTTGTAGATTCTCTAAAAATAGCCAGAAATCTATTTCCAAACGAAAAAAATGGATTGAAAAATTTAAAAGAAAGATTCAATATAATCACAATACACCATAGAGCTCAGGGAGATGTTTTGGCAACAAAGGAAGTTTTTTTAAAAATGGCGGAACTTTACAACAAATCTAAACAATCAAATTTAATTGATGACCTTCATCTTTTCAGTGTTTGTTGAACAATATTAAAAACGCTAGAATTATATACTCTTAACTATAGGTTCTATCCTATGAATAAAAAACTAACAGGGAGCCTCTGTGCCATTACATTGTCAGCATTGGGAATTTTATACTGTGACAAAGAAAATATAGATTACAATCTTCCAAAATTAGAAAAACCCAAATTTATAGAAAGTCAGCAAACATTTACCCCTGAATTAAATAGAAATGAAATGAAATTAGAGAATATTGTAAACAATGTCCCAAAAACAGACAATCCAATAAATATATCCTCAAATTTATCTAAAAACATTAATTATGCATTTAATTCATTTCATGGAGATGTAGATATAGAATACATTAGTTGGCTAATTTTAGAACTACTAAATCAAAAAGAAATAAATAAGATATACTCAATCTCAAAAGAAACTCCAGCAATCGGAGAATATTATTCAAAGGATCATTATAAAACTCCCATAGAAAAAGCTGGTGAAATGGATTGTATATTTGGGGAAAACCACCTCATATTAGATTATCAAAATGAAAGATATGGATTCTCTATTGAAAAGGGGAGTTCACTAGAAATGAAAATCTTAAATGAAGAAGAAATTTGTACTAGCGATAAATATGTTCCATCCATACTTGAAAAAACTGGTTTGATAAATACCTATTATATTTTTGAAATTGTTAGTTTAAATGATCCATTCACATTTTCAGACAAAGTTACTTGTGAGTCATTTAGCATAAATTTTGATAAATCTGCTTCAAGAATGTATATTAGCCTAACACCTTACATTTATTCAAATGTAGAAGGAGATATTCCAATAGTAGAATTTGAAGATTTCAACAGAAATAATCATTTTTCAGAAAGAGACTTAAAATTTAACCGTCATGGGAATATTGATTATGATACCACTTCGCGTATAATTTTGGGAGGAACATTGGGAAATGAAGAATACTTCAACATTAATTATGCTGCATGGGAGAACGAAAATAAAATAGAAGGAAAAGAAAACAATGAAGGATTACCAATGACCAGAAGTTTAATCAATTATTTATTTAATTAAGAATTTTTATCCTTAGCTTCTATTTTATCCACAGTCTTTTTTTGTAATTTCAAACTTTTGTGACAATCAGCTTCTGCTGCTTTTTGAGTTTTACCAGAACCTAAGGAAGTTATTCTAGTGAGTTTATTAGTTAAAGTACTACAATCTGCAAACCATTTCCCTTTAGTGTTTGCATCTGGTTTTCCAGTTCCAATAGGTGTACCATTTTCATCGAATTTAATTTTATCTTGGCCCTCAATCCCCGGTGGAGTACGGAGTGTAGGGACAAAAGTAACTTCATAAATTCTAACCTCTCCAATATTATCGCCCCCATCTGGTGCGCTATTTGTTCCAACCATATTTCCTGTCAAAATTAAAGAATCAGATTGAATATTGGAAAAGAGAAAAGAAACACCGATTAGTAATGTTAATACTAAAATACTTTCTCTTTTCATTTTATTTGTTTTTTTTATCTTTACCATTTTATGTTTTAATCGAACTTAATTCATTTACAAATATAAGGAATAGTTGCAGTACACAATACTTGTAGATAATTTCCATCTAAGTCCATAATATTTGGGCCAGGACAAGTATATTTTGTTTTAGGACTTTTAAGATATTTAATATTTTCCCCTTGAGCGTCACATATCTCCTTAGCTTCTAATTTTGCACGCTTTTTTGCAGATTCCTTTGCAGCGGTTTCTAAACTATCTAAATGTTTATTGCCACTTGCAGTTCCAATACCGGTTTGAAATTCAATTTGGTTTTCTCCAACATTTAATTGATATGAAGCTACAAAGGAACTAAATAAAATAATTAATAAAAAACTTACAACCACACTCATTTTTTTCATAATAATTAGAGTTTATATTCTTTTATAAATGTTTTTAATTAAGCCGGAGAACAAGTACAATCTGGTAGACAATATGACCCCTGAGGGCAAACTCCAGACCCACCATCACATTGTTCAACGCCATTCTGAATTCCATCGCCACACCATCCTGCTTCCTCACCTTCACAAATATTGTTCACGCAAGTTTCAGGAAAAATACAAACCCCACAAGTTTGGACATTACCACATGCATCGGTTGCATCTCCACAGTCTAATCCTAAACAAGGATTTCCAGGATCAACACAGGCCTTATTGATACAACAAAAGTTGGCTCCACCACAATCAACATCGAAGGTACAACTGCCATCTTCTACACATACATTATATTCGCAACTAAATCCATCCCCACAAGCACCACAGTCAAGATTTTCACCACATCCATCACTAATACTCCCACAACTATCACCACAAGTATCCGGAACACAAGTATTACACACAGGATCTCTAGCACAATCAGCATCATCACAATCAACACCACCATCACAATCATTATCATATCCATCACTACAACTAGTTTCAGGATCCAAACTAGTTTGCCATACCCACCCATGACCAGGAATCCCCATGCAGAACTTATCTGTAACTTCCTCCAATGTAATTTGCTCAGAAATTTTCCCACATAAATAAGTGTAATTGCATATTGCTTGATTTCTTTCACAACAATTCTCCCCATCACAAACAATAGTACAAGAATTACTATCTATTTCAGATTCAATTGCATAGAATTGACCCTCTCCTTGAATATCAAAGTCATCACAAAGATAATCTTCATAATCCCAACCATCCATATCAACTCCGCAACCATCTGCTGAATTATAACAAACATCATCAATAGTAGTGGAGCAAGCCATTGCCCCATCTGAAAATGAACCATAATCACAACCAATTCCTAAAGAATTGAAGGATTCAGAATCCACCCCTTCACAATACATGCTGTCACCATTTCCCAAAACGCAATCATTATCCCTATTCAAATCATCAACTCCAAAATAACAACTATTAATATAAACTGTACCATAAGATGGGCAACCCCTACGATTATTAATTCCATCCTTTCCACAAGTTTCACAGTATCCCTCAAGCAAATCCCCACTCACATGAGTGCATCCATCCACACCACACCCCCTGGAATAATAACAAGTAGAGGTATCATCTGGATTTGTTCTCTGAGAAGTATCACAGCTACCATCAGTCCCATCATCATCAAAACAATATTCAAAGCAAGATTCAGCACTTCCATCCCAACCAGTTGACATACAAGTTAAATCATAATAACATATATTACTTCCAAGTTGAAAGCCTTGATCACAAGTATTGCAGTAATCATCTCCTATGGTAAAATCTACACTAATCTTGCAGACATCACTACAATAGCCACAAGCATCCGGTTGTTCAAATGTAGAACTGGGAGAACGCCCATCACACAAAAAACTGCTGGTGCAAAAATCACCATCACTTTCACAAGTATCTCCCGAAACAAGCTCACAACCATCACAGCTATCACCAAAATAAGTTTCTGACGCAACGCATTGATTCAAGTCACCATCACAAGCTCCATCAATCCCCCCAACAACACAACAAGTATTCCCAGAAGAACCAGTAAATCCAAAACAGTCTGCATCTAAACAATCAACATATCCATCACAATCATTATCTAATCCATCACTACAATAGCCACCACTATTTTCAAGACCACCACCACAATCAGTATCTAAACAATCAACATATCCATCACAATCATTATCATATTCATCACTACAACTAGTTTCAGTATTCTCCTCATAATCACTTCCATAATCACATCCGCCCCAATTACCATCATTTTGACAAGTATCAACAACACCTGCACAAACACCAAGAGTATTCCCACAAGCTTGTTCATCTCCAGGACTACATTCTCCACAAGCAGAATCCCCTACACAATCGCCATCATCACAATCAACAAGACCGTTACAATTTTCATCAATCCCCCCAGTACAAATTTCAGTAGCACTAGTATTAATCGAAACATCATTATCATTACAATCTAAACCTCCACAATAAAAGTCAGAATCTTCTCCATCCCCGTCTTGATCACAATCAGTACAAACACCTATAGAACAATAATAATCTTCAGGACAATCCCCATCAGATTCACAAAATTCACAATATCCATCGCCACTCCCTTGATCAAAGGTACAAAGATTAGTCAAACAATCTGCATCAATATCACATTGACAAAAACAACCATACTTTTCTGAATGATCATAACAATAGTTAGTTGTACCATCTGATCTACAAGGAGTATTTGAAAAATATTTACAAACACCTACAGTCTCACCATTCAAAATTTCACAAGTTCCAGCTACGCAATCATCATCAATAACACAAGCTTCACATTGTTCACCACCACTTTGAACCCCATCTCCACATTCTTGAAAAATAATATTTTGATCTTCTTCTTTATGATATAAAGTAACATAATGTAATCCTGGATCTTCTAAAAAATTTAAAGAACCTTGCACAAAATAACTCATCTCAAACACATCTTGAGAACCATCAGCATAATCAACTCGAATTGCAGTGCAATAATCTCCATTAGTATTGCAATTTGCAAAACTTGCAGAAACAACAGAGGCGGGAACTTGAACAACAACAGTAGTTGAACTTCCACTTCCAAGATTACTCAAAGATTCAACACTATTATCTAATACAACTAAAGTATCTGTCATGTAAGGAGTTTGAGTTTGGGTCTGAGTAATATAAAATATAATAGGAATTAGCATCACCAAGATAATGCCAGTTAGCATCATCTGTTCAGTAGCTATCTGCCCCTTCACTTTTCTAACTAAAGAAAACCTCTTTTTTTTCTCCATCTCCTTTTTTAAACCATAAAATCTTTAAAAATGTTTTTAAATAAACCAAAAAAAACAATCAAAAGAACGAATATACTCCAAAAACACACCAAAATCTTTATAAACCAGATTCAGTTTTCAGAGTTACATTTAATATTACAATTTACGGAGAAAAAAATCAAAATGGCAAGAGAAAAACCACATTTAAACGTAATTTTCGTAGGTCACGTAGACCACGGAAAATCTACATCAGTAGGAAGACTTATGTTTGACTCAGGAAACGTCGATGAGCAAGCTATGAGAAAGTTAAAAGACAAAGCAAAAGAACTTGGAAAAGCAGGTTTCGAATTCGCTTTCGTTATGGACAACTTAAAAGAAGAACAGGAAAGAGGGGTAACAATTGACCTTTCATATAAGAAATACCTGTCTAAAAACTATGAAGCAACAATCATTGATGCTCCAGGGCACAAAGATTTCGTTAAGAACATGATTACAGGTTCTTCACAAGCAGATGTAGCTTTTTTAGTTGTATCTTCAAATGAAGGAGCAATGCCTCAAACTAAAGAACATTTATGGTTATTGAAGACTCTAGGAGTTAACCAACTTTGTGTACTAGTTAACAAAATGGACGTAGTAAAATACGATGAAGCTAAATTCAATGAAATCAAAGAAAATTTAACTAAATTAGTTCAAACAGCAGGTTATGACCCAAGTAAAGTTAACTTCATTCCGGCAAGTGCTTTTGAAGGAGACAACATTTACAATAAGTCAGAAAATATGACTTGGTACAAAGGACCTACAGTTTCAGAACAAATTGATCTATTTGACGAACCAGAAAAACCAGTAGACTTACCTTTAAGACTACCCTTACAAGATGTGTATAACATCTCAGGAATTGGAGTAGTTCCAGTAGGAAGAGTTGAAACCGGTGTATTAAAAGTTGGTCAAAAAGTAGTATTCGTACCTGGGAGAGAAGGTAATGGTGTAGCGGGTGAAGTAAAATCCATCGAAATGCATCACGAGCAAGTACAAGAAGCTATTCCTGGTGACAACGTTGGTTTCAGCGTTAGAGGAGTAGGAAAGAAAGATATTGCACGTGGAGACGTTCTTGGAGAAGCAAGCAACCCACCGAAGATTGCTAGTGAATTTACAGCAAGGATTATGATTTTGAATCATCCTACTGTTGTTACACAAGGATATACACCTGTATTCCACATCCACACATCTCAAGTGGCATGTCAGTTTATAGAACTAACACAACAATTAGATCCTGCGACAGGAGCAGTAATTAAAGAAAAACCAGACACATTGAAGACTGGGGACGCTGCAGTTGTACAACTAAGACCTACAAAACCAGTAGTTATTGAAAAATTCGGCGAGATACCGCAAATGTCTAAATTTGCTATCAGAGATGCTGGATCAACAGTTGCTGCAGGTATGTGTATTGAATTAAAAGAAAAGAAATTATAGTACGAGAAATAGGGGGCAACCCCTTTTTTCTTATTTTTTTCTTTACAAAAACTTTATAAATTAAGATTCTAAAAATAATAAAATGGCAAAAGCAAGAATAAACTTAAGTGGAATAGATATCGGACAAATCAATGAGATTTGTACAAATATCACTGATATAGCTAAGTCTACAAAGACTAAAATTTCTGGACCAATTCCCTTACCAACTCAAATTTTAAAACATACAACAAGAAAAAGTCCTTGTGGAGACGGAAAAGCTACATGGGATAATTTTGAAATGAGAATTCATAAAAGATTAATTGATCTTGCAGATAATGAACGAGCATTAAGATTAGTTATGAGAGTTCCAATACCAAAAGATGTTGATATTGAAATAGAATTATTTGATTAATTTTTTTAAAAAATTTAATATTATTAACAATAGATTTCTATTACAAAAGTTTATCTTAAAAAATTTTGAGTGCGAACCCTATATGTAACAGGCCCTCGCCAGATTCAATTTCCAAGTCCGTATCTTTGTATGAAACCCATAAACAGCATACTATAACTGTCTACATCGTATCCTTCCCTTCTCAACAAATTTAACTCTTTTGCCACTTCTTTCATATTTTTCTTTTCGTTATCTCTATTTCCTATCTTTAGGATTTTAGTTAATAATGTCTCTCTTTTATTTTGATCCAATGGTTTCAATTCAAGACTACAGCACATTCGTACAGGTAGTTTCATTTCGATCAAAGTATAGAAAGCAGAATTATATATAAACATTATCGATATATTTACTAAACATTCTATAGTGTATATACTAGTTGAAAAAATTGACTAATTATTCAGTTACAACGTCGACTTAAAAAAGAAAAATCAACTTCAAATTTCAGCAAGATAAAGCTTAAAAACCAGCAATCTTCCAAGATATCTTAACGCTGCCGCGATCGCATAATTTGGTATTGCACCAGCCTGGAAAGCTGGGCCCATCTGGGCATCCCGGTTCAAATCCGGGTCACGGCGCTTTTTACTAATTCTAAAGAAAATTTACTTTTTTCAACATAAATTACCAACAAGCTCAATTTAGCCCCCGTTTAACCAAAAAAAGACAATAAATTACTTATTTATCAAAACAACCACTAAAAAACCCAATTAAAGTAATTTAAAGTAAATTAAACCTACAAATGAAGAAATCTGCAAGTTTCTTTATAAACAACCCATAACAGAATAATCTCAGACATCAAACAAGGTGTCAAAAAATAATGATCAAAACTTCGAATGAACGGGGAATTGAACAGGAGAAAACACAATGAAAAACACAATGAAAAAAATCGGTGCATTGCTGATACTTTCCATTTTCATGGTTGGAATGGTCCCTTCAGCTTTTGCATTTGAAGCAAACAAATGGGATGCCCAAGCACATGCAAAATGGCAAACAGCATCAAACCAAATTACGGCAAGTAGAAACAACTTCAAGCAAGTAAGTTCAGAACTTTCTAAGTTCTTATCTGATGTAAGAAAAAGAAACACACTTACACTTGATGACGCAGAGGAAGTAAAAAGCGAACTTATTTCAGCATTGGATAAATTAAGCAAAGAACTAACTACACTAGACAGCAAAACAAAAAGCACATGTCTATCAGAAGAAAGTTCAAGCACATATCTTAAAGAAGTACAATCTAATATCGCAAAACTTAGATCGGACATCGATGCATGGGAAGCAACATCCACAAGTCCAAGAAAAGATTTGAATGGATTCCTTAGTAGAATGAGAAACTTTTACAAAGAAGACTTTAGTGGAGTTTTCTACCAAGCAGTTTCCAGAGCAGGCGCATGTAAAGCTCAATGGGTACTTGGCCAAGTTGACAAAATGATTAACAAAGCACACGAACTACAAGATAAAGTAGCTCCTGGAGTAGACCTAACAGCATCAAATGCATTAATTGCAGATATGGAAGCTAAACAAGCAACACTAGAATCAGACTATGATTCATTAGTAGCTCAATGGGGAAATGTAAAAAACTACAAAGACGCAGCAGACTCAATGAAAAATGTAAACAATTACATTAAGAATGCAGCACCCATAGCAAGAAGCATTTACTCACAAGTAAAAACTACGTACATAGAACTGAAAAAATAATATCTTTAGAAAAAGTGCGAAATTAATCGCACTTTTTTCTTTCTTTTTTATACTATAAAACTTTTTAAACTAAACAGTATTGATTATCATAGGCCACAATGGCAAACAGTGTTTGGAGATGAATAACAATGAAAGAATATTTTTTAGATAGCAGCCTTTATGATAAAGTAGATTGTTCTACAAAATTCATAGCGGAAGGAGATAAAGACCACATCTTTTATCTTAAGGGAGATTCGCTAGGAGACCTAGTTGATACATTAAATGAAATTGAATCCCACATACCTACCCACAGAGTTTTTGAGTATGGCGAGGCTTCAGAACTAACTGGAGATTTAGTTGAAAATGCTCAACCAATTTATATCTCAACAGCGGTAGAATTTAAAGAATTCTACACTAAATAAAATTAAAAAGTAAGGGTCCATTAAGGACCCTTACAATCATTAAAAAAATTACTTTCTTCTTCTGATTGTTCTTTTTACAGTTCTTTTCTTAACTGCTTTTCTTTTTACAGTTCTTTTCTTAACTGCTTTTCTTTTTACAGTTCTTTTCTTAACTGCTTTTCTTTTTACAGTTCTTTTCTTAACTGCTTTTCTTTTTACAGTTCTTTTCTTAACTGCTTTTCTTTTTACAGTTCTTTTCTTAACTGCTTTTCTTTTTACAGTTCTTTTCTTAACTGCTTTTCTTTTTACAGTTCTTTTCTTAACTGCTTTTTTTGCTGTCTTTCTAACAGTTTTTCTAGTTGCTCTCTTAGCAACTCTCTTTCTAACAGTTTTTCTTACTGTTCTTTTTACAGTTCTTTTCTTAACTGCTTTTTTTGCTGTTTTTCTAACAGTTTTTCTTGCTACCTTTCTTGTAACTTTTCTTACTGCTTTTCTAACAGCTCTTTTTATTTTTCTTCTAACCATTTTTCCTCCATTCACGTATTATCGTAAACTTATTTTTAGGTTTTATTTATTGCAATTACAAAACATTTTACAAAATGTAGTTTGTGATTACTCTTTTAACATATATATTATAGTATATAAGAGTTATTATTAACAAATTAAATAAAAATTAAATAAAAATTAAATTTCGGTTCCATCAATTAAACTTTCTAATGTTTCACGACGTTGAGAATGAAACTTAATCATTTCTTCTTTAGAAAAATATTTACTATGTTTATTTCTAGGATCGATAGCATATTCAGTTCCACAAAAATAATAAACCCCATTCTTAAATTTAATAAATTTTCCAGGATAAGAATGTACAGTTAACTTCCCTAATTCTTCAACAGTATCTGCTTCAAGAGGATCATAAGATTTAGAACTAGCTCTAAATTTAGTAATTGTATCATCAGAATAAATATGTAATCCTACTTCCAAATAATTTGAATCTTCTTTCATTAAAATCACTCAACATTAGAAGAACTATTCCAAACAGTATCAAACATTGAACTGAATGATTTTGTAAAGAACGGAGAATTTGCCCAAATTGCAGAATCATATGCTTCATGAACATCTTTATCATCTGAAACCATAAACAACATTTGTGTTCTGTCCACTAAACAGAATCTAGCATTAATTCCTTCTAATTTTTTAATTTCTACTACATCTTTAAGGTCTTTTAGAATTGGATTATCTAAACCATTTAATGGTGCTGCAATTTTAACTTTTACACCTTTCTTATCTAATCTAGTAAATAAATTTTTAAATTTCTTAATCTTTCTTAATGCTCCTTCTTCAGTAGTTGCAATCATTACTTCATTTTCAGCACCTTCAATCATGCTTTTTAATTGTGTATAAATATTATCTCTTCCAGTAACAGCACCAGATAGATTAGAATGGTCTACTTTCTTAATACCTTGAGTGTATAATAATTGGAGATCTTCATAAATATTCTCTCCCTTAATATTTTCTAACTCTGTTAATCTAGCCTTACTTTTTGTTTTAACTTGCTCTTTAATTCTTCTAATAATCTCTTCAGGTTTAATTGCTAAATACTTGATAGGCTTTCCTAATTTCATCATTACAAAACCTTTCTTTTCTAAAGAGTCTAAAACATCATAACTTCTACTTCTAGGAATTTGAGAAATATCGCTAAGTTCTCCAGCTGTAGCTACGCCTCTACAAAGTAATGCTGTCCAAATCTTAACTTCATAAATATTAAGGTCAAATGACGCTCTCAATTTCTTCAAAAGTTCTTCTTTTACTATCATTTTATAATAAAAAAATAGAATC
>Ga0209042_1000573_pt1 | contig 37524 bp, 17 predicted proteins | sample SaaInlV_200m_DNA_6_FD_184649 | JGI IMG/M metagenome (GOLD analysis project Ga0209042, IMG submission 184649) | Marine microbial communities from expanding oxygen minimum zones in the Saanich Inlet - SI037_S2LV_200m_DNA (SPAdes) (version 2) | ecosystem: Environmental > Aquatic > Marine >...
CGTGGAATCAGTGTAATCCGTGGTCAGTTCCTTGGGTTGTTCTCAGGGGTAACGTGGGTGTGTCATTGGCACTCGCGTTTGCCCCGTGAACGCATACAAAATGTACAAGCGAGCCGCCCTTCACGCAAGATGTGGACAGCGCGCCGTGAGCACTCGCCGGGCGGCCTGCTCAGTCTCCTCTCGCACATCCCCCGGGTGCCGTCTACGTTACCTGAGCTCATGTTCGTAACTCAAGGAGGGTCCACCGTGACGTCCAAAGAACGCATGCTTGCGGCCACACGGCTCGAAATCCCCGACATGGTCCCGGTCGCTCCGGACACGTCCAACATGATCCCCTGCCGGTTGACCGGAAAGGCGTTCTGGGACATCTACCTGTACCAGGATCCCCCACTCTGGAAAGCCTATATCGATTGCTGCAAACACTTCAACTTCGACGGCTGGTTGCCCAGCGCCACAAACTTCGCTCTTCGCCGAGACCTTGACCCGGAAATCACGAAGATCGTTGTTCGGGATGACGAAACGATCATCACCCGAGACTGCAGGGCTGAGAATGGGAAGCGGACATGGTCCGACCGCGTGAATGTCTATTACCGCGACAACCCGCCGACGCATGGCCTCAAGGCCGACACCATTGGGATGCCCGACTCGCATGACGCCTTCGAGGAAGTCGAAGGGATCCGCGAATGGCCCAAGGGGAAGGAGATGTTCGAGATCATCCGTGCGTATATGGGCGATGCAGGCATCGTCGGGGGAGGAGTAGGCCTGCCGAGCCTGGGTAAGGAAGCTGAGGGTGTCTTCCAATACTATGATGACCCGGAGGGTGCTCGTGAACGGCTTGAGCGCATGGAGGAAGCCCACTGGCAACTGGCACACCGGGTGATCGAGCTTGAGCCCGACTTTCTCATGCTTGGTGTGTCGGGATATATCACGCTCCATGGTCCTGTCATTGCCCGAGAGCTGGGTTTGCGCACGCTGCAGCGTGTCACCGCACTCGCGAAGAAGCATGGTCTCCCTACTCACCTGCATTGCTGCGGCTTTGAGCGGGCGCTGGTTGAGATGGCAGCCAACGAATCAGATCTCAATCTCATCAACCCCCTGGAGCCCCCGCCAATGGGAGATTGCGACTTGGCTGAGATCAAACGGACGTTTGGCAGCAAGATCGCCCTGATGGGTAACCTCCATACGACCGGAGTCATGCTGCTGGGGACGCCGGATGAGGTCGCTGACGCGGCAAAATGGTGTATCGATGTGGCTGCGGAGGGAGGGGGATACATCCTCTCCACCGGAGATCAGTGCGGGCGTGACACTCCCGATGAGAATATCCGGACACTGATCGATGTGGCGCGCAGCTATGGAACATACTGATCCAACGGCAGAGAGTCGTTCGCTGGCGACCGTCTGTCTGCATCGCTCCTCGTGAGTATCAAGCAAACAGCCCAACAGCCCCTGAATCAGGAGACACCCCCTTGCTCCCAATGCTCCGTTACGTCGTGCGTACCACGGCTCTGTCCGTCGTCCTGGCCTGTGGCGCAGCCGCCGGCGATGGCCTCCTCCTGGACTGCGACTTCGCAGGGCAGGGCAAGACCCTTGCCCCCCCGTGGGAGGTCCGCTTCGGTTTGAAGGCCTCCGAACCCGGGTCACGCCCCCGCTGGGTTGTCCGGCCACGTCGGGATGCGGACGGCAAAGCGTACGTGTCATGTGATGCCGGCAGACCCGCTGCCGGAACGGTTCTGATCGGGCAACCCTTCGGCGTGCCTGAGGAACTGCCCCCTGCCCTGTCACTAGGCGTGACCTTCCAAAGCTACTGTTCAGAGGCCGAGCGCAGCGGAAGTGTCGCAGTGGGGCTCTGCCGTCGTGACGCATGGGAAGCCATCTCGGCAGAAGCGGACACCGCACGGCCCGTCCTTCGCGAAACCTGGCTCTACCAGGCCCAGCTGCATCCGAACAAAGAGGACGTCACCGATTGGCGCACTCGAGTGTCGCGCGACCACGAAATAGGAAAGGTCCTCACGGCCCACGCAGGTGAGATACTGGTGGCCGCTGTGTTCTGGACGACATGGCACCCGGGCGCCAAAGAGTGGTTCCGACTTCAGCGAGTCCATCTGGGCGAGCCGGGGCCGTGGCTTGAGTGGGTCTCCACGCCCACACACGCTGTTGAGGGGGAGCCATTCGCAGTCTCCCTGCGCGCTCACGCTCCTCCTCCGAGACGGGTCGAGGCGGGGATCCGACTCCTGGGCAGCGGCGAGGGCGACTGGCGCTGGGTCCCATGCCAGCAATCGGGAGGAACAGCGAATGCTCCATTCCACGCGATTCTGACCAGCGCAGACCAGGTACCGGAAGCGGTCCGGGCCCGGCTGGTGCAGGAAGGCGATGTCCTGGCTGAACTCCCACCTCAGGTGCTCACGACCATCCGGCGACCAACCCACCCCTGTGTGTTCTACACCCCCGACAGCGTTCGCCAGATGAAAGAGCGAATCACTCAGTTCGGCTGGGCCGGTGCTCAGTTCGACAGGCACCGCAAGAATGCGGAAACCTGGCTTACCCCGCGTCCCATGCCCGTGATCGGCCCGGGAGGGTGGTCACATGACTACGTCTGTCCGAAGGATGGTGCCCGTCTGAAGTGGCGTGAGGATCGTCCCACCCAACACCTCTGCAGCGCCTGCAACAAGGAATGGTCGGACGCCAAGCGGGATGCGTTCTGGCGCTGTGTGCTGCATGGCAGGTTCGCCTCCGGTCTAAGGGATCTCGGGCTATGCTGGCAGGTCCTTGGCGACCAGCGCTTCGCAGATGCCGGGAAACGGCTCTTGCTCTGGTATGCGGACAACTACGCCAAGTACCCGGAAGGGCGTGGGCCGGCCGGGCGCGGACGCGTGATGTCTCAATCACTGTCCGAGTGCAGCTGGTTGATCCGTATGGTCGAAGGAGCAGACCTCCTCTTTCCTGCCCTCAGTCCGCCTGAAAGACGCCGGGTTGAGGAGGGCCTGTTTCAACCCGGGGTTGAGCAAATCCGGCGATTCCGCTTCGGGATCCACAACATTCAGTGCTGGCACAACGCCTGTATGGCAACCGTCGGGTACTTCCTTGGCGACCCGAGACTGGTTGAGCATGCGAACGATGGAAAACTCGGGTTCAGGGCTCAGGTAGAGAAAGGCATCCTCGATGACGGAATGTGGTTTGAGCGGTCCCTGGGCTACCACAACTACACGCTGTCCGCTCTGATTGCTCACTGCGAAGCCGCCCGGAACAACGGGACAGATCTCTACAGGCTTGGACGAATCCAGGCCATGTTCACGGTCCCTCTGCGGATGGCTCAGCCTAATCTCGTCCCCCCCTCCCTCAATGACCAGGGATACAAACGTGGCCGGATCGGCACATTGCCGCTAGAGTTGGCCTGGGCCTGGTACGATGACCAAACCGCAGCAGGGGCACTGCGCCACTTGTATGCTTCGGGAGCGAAGCGACGCGGTCTGCACCTGCTCAAGCACGGAAAGACGCTGCCGGACAACGTCAACTTCCCCGTCCCCCAAAGCGTGAGCATGCCCGGCGCAGGTCTGGCAATCCTCAGGCTTGGGGGGAAGGACGGACTCTGTGCCATGCTTGAGTATGGCGAACACGGGGGCGGGCACGGGCACCCCGACAGGCTGCAACTCATCCTCTACGGCTTGGGGCAGACGCTGTGCCCCGACCTCGAAACGACCGGATACGGAGTCCCACTCCACAGCCGCTGGTACAAGACGAGTCCTGCACACAACACAGTGACCATTGGGTCGAGGAATCAGAGCAAGGCATCCGGCCGACTCCTGGGCTTCGAGACGGGGGGAGGATGGGCGGCAGCAGCAGCGGAGACGCCCCAGGCATACAAGGGATGGGTTCTGCGAAGATCGCTGTTCCTGACCGGGAACTACCTGATTGACTGCTTCGAGGTGACAGGAAGCAGTGAGGACGTGCTCGACTGGTTCCTCAGAGCCCCTGGGGGCTTAGCCTTGAGCTTGCCTGAAGACACCATCGAGGAAGAGCCTCCGAACAAGACCTACGCCTATCTCACCGAGCTGGAAGGCGGCAAGACGGGTGACCAGTGGAGCGCGACCTGGACCCTCAGAGATCCGGTCCCGGGAACGCTTACCATGACCATGGCCGCCGTTCCCGGGACAGAAGTTGTCCGTTGCCGGGCCCCGGGCCTCACCGGGCAGCCGCCCTGGCACACGCTCCGCGTGCGCAGACGAACCGCTGCGACCAGGTTCGTGGCCGTGTACCAGGTAGAGAAGGCAGGTATGGAGCGTGCCCCTGTTCTCTGCTCTCCGGACGCCGTGCAGATCGGTGGAGCCGCGATCGCGCTGCCCAACGCCGCGTCCCCTATCATGCACCTCGCAAATTGACGGATGGATCAGGCCACAACAGATTGACTGGAGAAGCACCAATGACATCACGTGAACGTGTCCTGGCCGTGCTGCACGGCGAACTGCCCGATTGTGTCCCCTGTTGCCCTGATATCTCCAACATGGTTCCCTGCCGGTTGACGGGAAAGCCCTTCTGGGACATCTACGCCCATCAGGATCCGCCCCTGTGGAAGGCTCACATCGATGCGCTCAAGACCTTTGACATCGATGGTGGATTCGAGGTCTACTCGTTCGGCTCGGTTGATCCTGTGGACGGCAACCGGAACCCGTCCGAGGAACGAATCGTGGACCGGCGTAAGGACGGCAGCTTCGTGACCCAACGGTACCTGGCGGCAACCGATCACTGGTCTGAGCGGGTGGTCGTCTACACCGCTGACAATCCGCCGGGAAGCAACGTCCGGCCAGAAAGCATTGGCTTGCCGACTATTCCTTCGGAGTGGGAACCGCTGACCGGTGTAAAGGAATGGCCAACCGGACTCGATCTGTGGCTCCAGATCCGCGAGGAAATGGGAGATCAGGGAGTTGTCGGCCTGAGCAGCGGAGCTTCAACGTGCATGCTGAGTTCCCCGGAAGCCGTCTACGCCTACCACGATGACCCCGGACCTTTCTTCGAGCGGGCAGCTCACACGATCGACCGTGTGACCAAACGCATGAATAAGATCGCTGCGATGCCGGTGAAGCCTGACTTCCTGTTCTGTGGCGGATCAGGCACACTCGTGTGGCAGTCACCCGACACGTTCCGCGAACTGACTCTGCCCGTACTGAAACACGTTACCAGACTGGCCGCGGACATCGGCATCCCAACTCACATCCACTCGTGTGGTCCGGAGGCAGAACTGGTGAAGATGGCTGCAGAAGAGAGCGATTTGACCATTATCGACCCGTTGGAGATCCTTCCCATGGGGGACTGCAACCTGGCAGATCTGAAAGCGCGCTACGGCGACAGAATCATCCTCAAGGGCAACCTGCACACGACCGAAGTCATGCTCCGCGGCAGCGTAGACGACGTCGTTCGCGCCAGCCGACAAGCCATTGATGACGCTGCGACCGGGGGCGGCTTCATCCTCTCCACAGGTGACCAGTGCGGACGCGACACGCCCGATGAGAACATCCGGGCAATGGTCGAGACAGCCCGTACCTATGGCCGGTACTGACCCAAACGGACAACGCGAGCAGTCGCCGTTCAAGTGAAGGCGCTATTGTAGTGCCTGCACAAGAAGTCCGACTGCGTAGGTGTCAGGTGTCAGTGTTCAGGAGGGACAGGAATGCCCCGGAGTGGACTGTGTAAGTGCGCGATAGCCGGTCGTCAGTGCGACTGGTCTTCTCCTGACACCCGACACCTGACACCTCTGGCCCGGAACGCTGGTTTCTGTGCAGGCGTTATTGTACGTCGATTGAGTTGCCACCATACACGAACCGCCACTGACAGGAGTCATCCCGTGACGCGTCTCATCATTCTCGCCAGCTTCAGCGGCATCGTCGCACTCTCAGCTTCGCTCCCGCTGGTCTCGCTGGGGTCCGCCAAGTGGACTTGCAGCGAAGGGACGGCCATCGAAAACGGTGTCGCAACACTGACGGGGGAGGCCAAAGAGTACCGACGTGTGTTCCTCCCCCTGCCTGCATCCGCTGTCGCCGGCAAGACTCTTCGGTTTTCAGCGGAAGTGAAGACACAGGGCATGAAGCCGGGCCAGCAAGTGGTCTACGCCTCTCCGAAACTCAAGATCGCTGATGGAGCAAAGGGGTCAGCGATGATGGTCAACAATTTCGGCACCAAAGACCAGCCCGAGTGGAACGAAATCACGGCGGAGGTCACCGTTCCCAGGGATCGTGAGCAGCCAGTCGTCCTCGAGCTCGGGCTGCAGTACTGCAGTGGCACGTTCCAGGCCCGGAACGTTACGCTGACGGAAGTGGAGCCGTGGAGTTGGCGTGTCCTTGACGCGGGGAAGCAGGCCGGGCCCTTCACTCCCACTCCCCCCAAGGCCGACACGGCGGACAGACGGCCTCCGAATGTCCTCTTCATCGCCGTGGATGACCTGAAGCCACAGCTCAACTGTTACGGCGAAACTCAGATCATCTCCCCGCATCTGGATCGCCTCGCGGCAACGGGAATGACGTTCACCCGGACATACTGCCAGCAAGCCGTCTGCTCCCCATCGCGGACCAGCCTGATGACGGGCCTGCGCCCCGACTCAACCCAGGTATACAACCTCACAACCCACTTCCGCAAAAACGTGCCGGATGTGGTCACGCTGCCTCAACACTTCGCTCAGAACGGCTATGCGACTATGGGAATGGGCAAGATCTACCACGGCGGACTCAACGACAAACCCTCCTGGAATACGCCGGCTCCCAAAGTGGGTGGGGCAGGATACGTCTCCAGGGAGGTCCGAGCCGATCAGGCCATGCGGCGGAAGGAAGGGCGGAAGAAGGGACTCAAGGGAGTAAGGCTCTATAACTACACGGCGGGCCCGGCCGTAGAAAATGCCGATGTGCCGGACAACGCCTACCGGGACGGTGGCCTGGCTGACGCCGCCACAGGCGCGCTGAAGACGCTGGCTGCAGGCGATCGCCCGTTCTTCCTGGCTGTGGGCTTCTATAAACCCCACCTGCCCTTCAACGCGCCCAAACGCTACTGGGATCTCTACGAGCGCGACAAGGTCCCTCTTGCCAGGAATCCCAACGCCCCGACAGGCGCTCCCCGCTGTGCAATGCACACCTTTGGCGAACTCCGTTCCTATCAAGGCGTCCCGAAGAAGGGCCCGGTCAGCGACGCACAGGCCCGGGAACTGGTCCATGCCTACTACGCCTGCGTGAGTTTCGTCGACGCACAGATCGGCAAGTTGCTCGGGCAGCTCGAGAGCCTGGGACTCCGGGACGACACAGTGGTCATCGTGTGGGGCGACCATGGGTGGCATCTGGGCGACCACGGCCTGTGGTGCAAACACACCAACTTCGAGAGTGCGGCTCGGGTCCCCATGATCCTTCGGGTTCCGGGTGCTCGCAGCGCCGGCTCAACCTGTGACGCCTTGACTGAGTTTGTCGACATCTATCCCACCTTGTGCGAGCTCGCTGGACTCCCGCTTCCATCCCATGTCGAAGGCACCAGCCTCGCACCATTGGTCCAGGACCCAAGACGCGCCTGGAAGCCGGCAGCATTCAGTCAGTACCCACGCGGGGGGGGCCTCATGGGGTACTCGATGCGGACACCGCAGTACCGGTACACCGAGTGGATTCGCCGGGGCGGCAAGGTCGAAGCCATGGAGCTTTACGACCACCGGACCGACCCTCACGAGAACACGAACCTGGCCGTCCTCGCCGAACACGCCGGCGCCCTGAAACGCCTCAGCAGCCAATTGCACAAAGGCTGGCGCGCCGCGAAGCCTGCACAGTGAGGTCCCGCAGGCATGTCTGAGCGGCTTTCACAGTGTGGGAGGCGCCTCCGTGCGGCGACCATTCCGCTTGTACGGCGAGCGGCCCTCCGATCGCCAAGAAGAAATGCCGCCCGGGGGGCCGTGCGGCGTACGAAGAGAAGTAGGAGGCGCCTCCGTGCGGCGACGATCCCGTGCTTCAGAACTCGGCAATGACACACGAAAGAACAGACAATGCAGCAGGCTCTCCCCTTGTGCTTGTCACTCGCACTGGCGGCCACGACGACCAACGGACACGCTCAAGACGCGGGGAAAGGCGGGACCGCAGGGAAGGCAGACAAAGGGCGTGAAGCCGTGGAACTCGTCACCGTCAAGCCTGCGGAATTCCCCGGTGCCATCAACAACCCTCTGAAAGGCTTCCGTGGCTACCACAGCGATGGCTACGGACTGCTGCACCGGAAGTACGTCCCCTGGAATGCCATCGAGACCGGTGCGGCGGATACGGTTGAGCGCGTGATTGCTCACACGAACAAAATCTGTCGACACCGAGGCAAGGGTTTCGAGGAACTCAACGTCAAGCTTGTTCCACGCGTGTTCCTGGACTGGGATGGCACGCGCGGCACGGCCAAGCGGCCGAAGCAGCACTGGCCGGCAGACATGGCCGAGTTCGACTACGACAGCCCGGAGTTCCATCAGCGGCTCATCAAGCTCATCACCAAAATGGGCCAGGCCTGGGACAACGATCCGCGCATTTTCGCCGTTCAGATGGGGCTGATCGGCTACTGGGGCGAACATCACAACCCCGCTCCCACAGCCAAACAGCGACACCTGCTCGTGAGAGCATTCCGCAACGCCTTCAGGAACAAGCCTGTTCTCGTCCGCCACACGGATCCGGAGTTCATGGACGCAGGGTTCGGGATCTACTACGACACCTTCGCGAATGTCGGACGCGAACCCCACATGGCGGAGAAGCGCCCTTACGTCAAGGGGCAGTTCCCATGGCAGGCAACGCATGTCTACCCGGACATCTGGAAACGATCGCCCATCGAGGGAGAGGTCGAGTATAACTGGCAGAAGCAGCGCAAAGACGCCGATCCAGAAGGAACGTTCGGGCGCACCCCCGATGAAACCATGACGGCACCCTCCTACCGCCGGTACATGATCGACAAGATCCGCCGCTACCACACGAGCTACCTGGGCTGGATCTCGGGTTACTCGTCCTCCAAGACAGATGTGCTCACCGGAGCTGGGGAGGTGCAGAAGGCATTCGGCTACCGTTTGGTCATCGAGTCGCTCAGCTACACACCGGGTCTTGAGCCGGGCGGAGAGCTGACCGTGGCGTTCAGTGTGCGGAACACGGGCAGTGCGCCGTTCTACCTGGACTGGCCCGTGGCTGCGGCACTGCTTGACCCCGAGACTCGGAAACCGATGTGGTCGTCTCCCCTCCAGGGAATCGACATTCGGACGTGGCTTCCCGGGGAACGATGGAACAGCGACACGTTCACCTACGAGGTCCCCGCAAAGCGTTGGGATGTGGAAAGTAGCGTAGCCTTGCCCAAGGGCCTCGCGGCCGGCGAGTACATCGTCGCCCTGGCCATCCTCGACCGTCAAGGCGACATGATCCCGAGCGCCCGTTTCGCTATCGCAAACTATGTTGCGGGCGGCTGGCACCCGTTCGGGTACGTCGGCGTTGGCGCACCCCCACGCAAGACGGCCCTGGACGACGTCGCGTTCGACAGCCCTGCCTTCGACCGAACACTCTCGTACCGCGCACCCCAAGCCCTGCTGGCCGTCCAGCCCCCGCCCCCCCTTCCCGAGGCCGTGACGCCCAGTCGCTGGAAGCCAGACCCGACCACAGAACTGATCAACCCCTGGCGCTACTGGTGCCTTGTCCGAAGAAGCGAAACGGTGGAGAAGCGAGTCAGTGCCGATGGGCCCGTCGCAGAACCGGCTGACCGGAAGGTGATCACGGTTGCGGGGGACTACGGCCGGGGATCGAACCTGACCTACACGTTCTTCGACAACGGGACACTTGGTCCGGGAAACTACCGCTTCTCATGCAAGGTGAAGGGAACAGCCGGCCAAAGCGTCCGATTCGACGTGGCTGACGGTTGGCGGAGTGTCGCAGGAGGAACCGACCTCCCCCTCGCCACTGCCTGGCAGGAGCACGCCGTCGAGTTCGAGATCGCGGCTGCATTCAAGAACGGTACGCGCATGCGATTCAGTCTCCCACACGACACGACGGGCGAGTTCCACCTCACCGATTACCATCTCCGCCGGACGCAGTGATTACGCAGTCCGGCATAGTGATTCTCGCCCAAACCCGGAGGGATACGATGAAGGATCTCCGTAACGCCCTGGCAACGGTCGTGATGCTGACTGCGGTGCATCCCTGCGGAGCAGAACCGAGGGGCACTGCCTTCGAGCGCCTCGTCCCGGGACGCTATTCCTTCAACCGCGAGACGCTCAAACACCCCAAGGAGACTGACGAGAAGCCCATCTACGCTGATCCGAAGCTCCGCAAGTTGACGGACGGCGGAAAGGACGCATCAGCCCGGCGCGTGGTATGGCGCAGTAAAGGCTGGGAAGGCGGTCGGGTGCTCGATCTTACCTTTGTGTTCCCGCAGCCGACCGATCTTCGGAACGTCGTGGTGCACTCACTGCGTCGACGCGGCTATGCCGTGGAGCGCATCCAGGTGTTCGGGCGCGCGGGGGAGCACGCGGCGCTGCTCGGCGATGTGTCGTTCAAACAGAGCTGGGCGTACCCACCGGCCCCGGACATGCCGCCAACCAAAATGATGGCTCTGAACGTGCCGTGTGAGCCCAAAGTCGTGACCGAGGCCCGCGTACGCCTTCATGTTGTCTCGTATCTCGGCCTGAGCGAGGTCGAGTTCTTCGGAATCGCCCGGAAACCAACCCCACCGCCCCCAACAACGGCGTATCGGGTACCCCCGCTGCCTGACGGTGTGCCGTTCCGGGTGCTTGCGGGCGACTTCAACACCGACGGACAAACAGACTTCCTCCTGGAGAACGCGTGTGTGGCGTACGTCGTTGATCCGCGCTGGGGCGGGGTCGTCAATGTCGCCATCAACAAGCGGACGGGCGTGAATTTGGTGAAACCCAACGCCAAAGGCACATGGGGTGGCCTGTTCGCCGACCGCATGTACCCAGCCGGAAAGAGCGATTTCTTCAGTCAGCCCTACAAGGGTGAGATCACCGAGAGCACGCCTGGCAAAATAGCGGTCCGAGTGAAAGGGAACGGGAAGACCGGTCAGTTCCGCAACGTCACGTTCGAGAAGACGTACTCGCTGACGCCAAGCGGGCCCGCGCTGCGCACTGACTACCGGATCCTGAATGGACAGGACAATGTCGTCGCCGTGGACCACGGCACGTGGGCGCTGAACGGCATGGGATCGACCCGGGAATCAACGCGCGTCTTTTGGGCTGATGAGAAGGGCCCCCGTGACCTGAGCGATCTCGGAACCGAGTACGTCTACGAGCCACGCCGCGGTTGGCTCGGCATGCGCACCCAATCAGGATCGGGCATCGTCATGCTCTGTGAGTATCGGCGCACGGCCGGCTTCCTGCTCTGGCGTTCAGGTGACTTCGCCACAATCGAGTTCAAGATGGGCCGATACCCCATCGAGGCCGGTGGAAGCCTGACGATGACCGCCTGGGCCGTGCCCTTTGATGGGATCGGGACGCCCCACGGGGCAAGTCCAGCCATGGTAGGATCTATTGATGTAGAACCGGCAATGGATGCCCTTCCCGACGCTCTCAGGTTCAACCTGCAAGCCACTCGCCCCGGCACCTTCACGGTGACTGTCGAATCACGACGCCTTCCGAGCTCAAACTGGCAGGAACAGAGCAGCAAGGAAGCCACCCTAACCGTGGCCCCAACCAGGATGCGTTCGCTACTCCAACTGACCGGTCCAGGCACACACGTGTTCCGGGTGCGAGCCCGGCAGGACGGGCGTGACGTCTTCACGATGGAGCGGCCCGTGGTGGTAGGCACAGCAAGTGGTACCTACACCATGGCCCCCGAATGCGAGCGCTTCCTTCCGGAGACGACAGACGACACGCGGGGACGCACTGATTACCACTCGATGGAGTACAAGACCAAACACGTGGCGTGGGTCCCCAAGTGGGCCGGAGGCAAACCACGCGTGCTGTTCCTGCCCCGACGCCGGGCAGGCATCAGGCAGGCTGTTGAGCTCGCGCAACGTTTTGAGATGGAGTTACACACCAGCTACATGCCACGCTCCATGCAAGCCGGTTGCCTATATGATCTCGCCGACTTCGCCGGCCGCCTCAACGCGCGCCAACTGGTCAAGGCACTTCAGAAGCTCCTGACCAAGCAACCGTTCGACGCCATCGTCATCCCCGGTGATCTGTGGAAGGACCTCAAGCCGGATGTGCAGACGCTCATCCTTGACAAGATTCGTGCGGGGACGGGGCTCGTGCTGCTCGCACCCGAGCACACACCGGCTGAAGTGGACGCGTTGGCGACGCTGACTGCGCCCGAGAACGAGGCACGCCGACTCCAAGGCAAGTGGCGTCGGACGGCCCAACACTTCATCACAGACGGCATCCCTTTTGAGGTCATGCCCGAGACATTGGCATTGCCGTACCAGACGACCGGCACCGAGTTGGCCGCAATCGGAGACCAGCCACTGGTAGCCGTATCAAAGCTGGGTGCAGGTCGCGTAGCGATCGCAACCTGGGTTGTGGCAGGCATCAGACGCAACGCGTACCACCAGACGTACGGCGGCGTAGGACTGCTCCCGAACATGCTCCCCTTCGGCCGGCACTTCAGCAGTGACGCTCACTACTGGGAATACCAAATGTCGCTGCTCACGCGCATGATCTACTGGGCCGCCCGGAAGGAAACACCGCTACGCGCGACGCTTGAGATCAAAGCGCTGCAAGCAGACGGCACCGGCCAAGCCCTGCTGCGTGTGCACGGGCAGACCAACGATGTGGGAGAAGCCACGGTGGAATGGACACTCCGAGACCGATTCTCCCGCGCGGCAGATACCGGGACAGTGAGTGGCATCGCCCTCACTGCTGCCGCCAAAGAGATCCCGATCGCGTTCCGCAATGCAGCCCTCGAGGGTCCTGTCTACCTGGAAGCCGTGATGATGACGGGCGAAGCAACGGCGTGGTGGGGAACAGCGGCAGGACAGGTTGACGCCACGGCGCGAATCGGGGACGTGACCATCCCGGAACGCGTATGCCGACGTGAAGAGCCCCTAACCTGTCAGGCCCGGCTGAGCGGCGAACTGGCTGATTGCCGCGTGGTCATCGAGGCCGTCGACGGGTACGGACGCGTGTTCGTCCGCGAGGTCACACAAGCGGAGCCATTGATCGACCGCCAACTGTCCCTCCATGATTGCCTTGGGCTCACCGGACACGTGAGGGTACGCCTCCTGCGGAATGACGAGACTATCTCCGAAGAACGCCGCCCATTCGTGGTTCACCACCCCGTCGATACGACACGCATGCAGGTGGCATTCGGTTGGCCCGGGGTCACCTACGGAGGCCATCCTTCCTTCCTGCACGAGCACTACTACCGACGCCTCAAACACCTCGGTGCCACCTCCGTGCGGGTTCAGCACGTTTCGTCCCAGGAGTGGTTCGCGGCACGGTCACTTGGGCTGACGACACTCAAGAGCAATGCGGGGGCCGGCGTCGGGGGAAAGCATCCCGACACGCGTGATCCGGACAAGGGCAAGCTGGGGTTGGTGCGCAAGCCATGCCTCAGTGACCCAGCGTTCCAGGAGAAGCTGCTCACGGCCAACGCAGAGGTCACGGCGTATGAAGATTCAGGCGTCGTTTACCGTGGCATGGGGGACGAAATCAACAGCATCCCGAACTGGGACGGTTGCTTCACCGATCACTGCCAACGGCAATTCCGGACGTGGCTGAAGGAAGACTATGGGTCGCTCGAGGCCCTGAACCGAGAATGGGCAGCATCCCACACGTCATGGGAGGAGATCGTGGCCATGACTCTCGATGAGGCGCAGGCACATGCGTCCCTGGCGCCCTGGGTGGACCACCGGCTGTTCAACAACTGGAACTGGGCTCGCTCCATGGCCCGGGTCCTCGAGGGCACGCGTCGTGTGGCCCCGGATACCCGCCTGGGATTCTCCGGCACCCAGGAGACCAAGCCCTGGAACGCGTACGATTGGTGGCAAATCTGTCAGAGCGTCTCGGCCGTTGCTGCCTACTCAGGCGAACAGGTTACCCAGCGCCGGAGCTTCTCGGACGACATGTACTCCATGACTTGGATCGGGTACACCTCCCAGTTCGAACAGTTGCGCGAACGTGTCCTGACCTGCCTGTTCGAGGGAGACGGCGGTTTCAGCGTGTTCAGCGGCAGGTTCATGGTCGATCCGGACTACGCGATCCCGGAGAAAGGGACGTGGCTGCGCGAAGCCCTTGCCACAGTGGATGGTGGACGCGCAGAAGTGATCATGAACTCCCGCTATGACACGGCGCCCATCGCGTTCCACTACTCGCCGGCAAGCGTATGCGTCGATCAGGCACTGGGGACCAACGCGACGCGCGTATCGGAGACATCGGGAATGCGCAGACTCCTGTTGAACCGGAGTATGGACTACGCGTACATCGCCTACGCGCAACTTGAGGCAGGCAAGACGACGGCACGTGATGGAACGCAGTACCGCCTCATCATTCTGCCCGCCTCGGCAGCGATGTCGGACAGGGAGTGTGAAACGTTGCGGCGCTGGGTTGCGGAGGGCGGTGTTCTGTTGGCCAGTCTCGGGTCAGGAACGCATACGGCGCATGGACGGCCCCGGGGCAACGCCCCTTTGGACGATGTGTTCGGTATCCGTCGTAACGGCGACCAAGTCCGTTCAGAGGAGATGCGGGTAACGGCCACCGGCAACGCGCACAGTGTGGTATTCGATGGGTTTGAGATACCCGGGGAAAGCCTGGAAACAGGTCTGTCCGCCGCGGAAGCACAGGTCCTCGGGTGGGCGGAAGGGGGCGGACAGAAGCACCCGGTCGTGTTCGTTAGCCGCCACGGATCAGGGACCGCAATCTACCTGGCGGCGGATGTTCTCTCGACCTACGGGGAATGGGGCGCAACCGGACGTATGCCGTCGCGCGTTGCCGCCGTGGAAGGCATGGACCAATTCGCTGCAAGCGTGCTGAGCCTTGCCCAGGTGGGCCCGCGCCCGATTCCCCTCACCGACACGGGGAGGCGCTTGGCCTGCACGCGTATGATCTTCCGGCGCAACGGCCCCATGCGTCTTGTGGGCGTGCTCCGCAACTCACGCGAGGCGCAGGACCTGGATCCGGGGGATCAGGCCGTGACGCTGAAGCTGGGCCAAACGTGCCATGTGTACGAGTTGGTCAAACGCGCCTATCTCGGCCAGACCGACACCTACCACGACACCTTCTCTCCCACCACACACCGCGCCCTGGTCCTGCTGCCATACAAGGTGGACGGCGTACGCCTCGAGCTCACGGGCGAACCGCGCGTTAAGTGCGGCGAGTCAATCACTATCCAGGCGCGGATCCTCGCCAATGCGGAACAACTCGCCGAACACCGGTTGCAGGTCGACGTGCGAAGACCGGATGACAAGCGCGCCGAAGGGTACGACGATCTGCTCGTGCTGCGCAACGGCACAGCGACCATGCGACTGCCGATCGCTCTCAACGCAGACCCCGGTGAATGGCGTGTAACCATGACAGATGCGGTCTCCGCACTGAGCGGCCACACGCTGTTCACGGTATACCGACCTGCTGGTAGGGCGCAGTGATGGTTACTGCATGCCGGCCGAGAACGGCCGGCCACGGTTACTGTGCTGCGGCATTGTTGCCGCAGTTTCCGCAGATGCTCCCCACCCACCTGTTCATCTGCAGGCACCGCTCGCGCGTCAGCGATTGCTTGCGCCCAGTGTGGGCAAACGGCGAGAGGATCAGTAACCGCCCCTTCGCACAGAGATCGAAGTAGGCCCCGGCAGGTCTGTACAGCGGGGCGAAGCCGTCCGGTTTGAGCAAGATCAGACTCCCGTATGCCTGCCCCATCACCAGCTGTGCGATCTCCTTCTCGCCGGGCGATATGAATGGTGAGACCATCACTGCCCCGGCCGCGACCCGCTCCGCTATCTCCGCCTTGAACGCCGCCAGCGCATCTGCTGTCGCGCGCCGCGATACTTGCACCGGTACCAACTCCGGCTTTTCCAGAAGGAAGAGGTTCCCGAACCCCGTCCAATCCATGCCTTGTGGCAATCGGCCTGACCGTAGGTCGTTCACCTTCACGAACAAGTCCGGGTGCGCTCTCCGCAGGCAATGCCGTCGCGGGTTGTCGTGGATATACCGCCGCTCGTTGCGCAGCGTCTCGGAACTCATGACGACGCGGTCGTGGTAGTTCTCTCCCCATACCACCAGGTCGGGTGCACCCAAGGTCTTGCGCAGTTCGGACGTAACGCCGCTCTTGAACCCGCGGATCGTGATCCCAAGCGCCCTGGGGATCTGCTCCTTGACGTAGAGGATGCCATGCAGATGATCGGGCATCACGACCAGCGTGGAAGTCTCGATGGCGGGGCAATGCAAGGCGATCTCGTGCCAACGACGGCGCACGGTCTCCCCCGCTTCCGAGAGCACGGCTCGGTCATCTCGGCATGCGCCGAACAGAGGGCGGCGGCCCGCGGTCGTCAGCGTGATCATGTAGAACCCGACTCGGGTGTAGTCGTGCCCGAACATGCGCTTCGTCTGCATGCTGGCCCTCTGCTATGGCGGCCAACAATGGCCGCACACAGTTACCGTGCTGCGGCATTATTGCCGCGGATTCCAGCTACCGTGCTGCGGCATTATTGCCGCAGATTCCAGTTACCGTGCTGCGGCATTGTTGCCGCAGATTCCATTGACCGCCGCAATCCGGGCGCCCGGCATGCCTGAGGTCGAGCACAGTGGTTGTGCACAGCGACGCACACCCTCACTCAAACTGATCCGCGCTGGTGGGAACCAAGATGATCCGGTCTACAAGCACCTGGTCTTTTTGTGCACTGCCGCCGTAGGTCGGGCCGTTGAACTTCATAGAAACGTGGACCTGCCACCTGTTTCCGGCGCCGGGCTCGTACAGGCGTTTGCCGAGCTCCAAGTGCGTCCCCCAGCTCCGGGCTGAGAACCAGACCATGCAAGTGGGGCTGACCTCGACCTCGCCGAGCTCGTAGAGACGATACTCACCCGGCGTGATCTCATCGGCAGTTACTCTGCGCTGCAGTGTGAACGTCCGGTTCAACGCTCGAGTCCACGTTGCTTTCGAGCTCTTGGGTAGCTTCGGGAGCGCGGATGCGTCCCGGGTCGCCCGGTCTTTCTGGTGGAACCCGAATCGGAAGGGCATATCAGGCAGGTGCACCGGGGCAGCGTACCCGAATGCCGCGTCAGCGTCCTCGACATAGGCGCTCGTTGCACGACGCCCGATCGGAACGAACTGCCGCACGCACGCCGGATCGACGTCCCCAAGCTGCGGAGGAAGAGAGGGTTGCCTGCCGCCAGCCTTGATCTTCAGGATGAAGTCATCCACGATGCTGGCTCCCACAGGGCGCACCTGGAACGTCTTGCTGACGGCGGCGTTGGTTGCCCGGATGCGGGTGGCAATCACCTCGTAGTCAGCGAAGTAGTCCGGATGTGTTTCCTTGAGGGACAACCACTTCCACAGCGTTGCGAAGTCAAGCTTGCGTCGGACGGTCTGCACGTGCAGCAGGTGCTTCGGCTGATCCGCTGTCAAGGCCTCCATCCGATCGAAGGAGTGCTGCCACTTGGTGATGTTGTCGACGGTTAGGTAGGGGAATGTCTGGTCGTCGAAGTTCTTTGAGTTGTAGGTGACCCCGGGCGGGGGCTCCATCGCTTTTCGTCCCTGCTCCAACTCCGCGATGTAGGCCCGCATCAATGCTGCCGCGGCTCCGTAGTGGTGGTCGGTGAACTCCTTGATGAGCGCATCGGTATCGCAGTCTATGTTCTGCATCAGCTTCAGCAACAGATAGGCCTGCAGTTCGTGAAAACTGCTACGTTGGTTGATTCCTTGATGGTCCGCAAAGAGACCTTCGAGGCCGGCGACCGCCATCAGGCGCATGTTGTTGACAAGTCGCTCGATGTTGCCGACCGGCATGATTGCCCCGGTTCCCCACGGGTTCGGGTAGATCCAGGTCCAAAGGTGGTTGGTGATGCGGCCCCACCCCAGCATGTCGCGGTAGGTCTCCTGAATGTTCGCGTCACGGTGATTCCACCAGTCCGCGTGGTATGCATCCTCGATTGGTGCGAAGGCCACGACGGCGTTCTCGGGGAAACGCACGCTCGCGGGCAGCACGGGCGGATGCTGGGTCTGGCTACGACGGTATGCCAGTGTCCGGACTAAGACGCCGGGGTAGTCCGTTCGTAGGCGGGCGCACAGCTCGATGATGGCGTCGTACAGCGGTCCGCCGGTGTTCTGGTACCGCTCTTCCAGCGCCTGACACCCCGGGCAATGGCAGAACTTGCCGCCGGTGTCCGCCGCATCGATCGTGATGATCAGTCCTTCTCCGGGCAGCTCCTTCGCATGCTCGATATCCCGGATCACGTTCCGGGTCAATTCCTTGCGCAAGCTCGGGTTGCTGAAGCAGAGCTGCTTGTTCGGAACGCGTTTGCCGAACTCGTTCAGCGTGAAGAAATCAGGATTCGTCTCGAAGTAGTCCTTCTTGTCCTGCCACTCGAACCGATTAGCGGCCCTGTTGCTAGGCGTGGGAGGAATGTATGAGAACGAGGAATGCACAAAGCGCGTGCTCGGAAGCTTCGAGATGTACTGCGGACCACGCTTCTTGAGCGCGAACCCCATATTAATGCCATTCTGGTAGTAGAAGTCGGTGCCGAAGTTAAGCTGCACCTGCCGATACGTGATCGAAAAACGGCGCTTCCGGCCGAACGGCGCAAGCGTGACCGTAGGCATGTTCGGCACGATCGGCTCCTCGTGCACAGAGTACCAGCGCCACCCCAGCGAGTTCTCCAGGAACTCCATCACCGCCCACAAGTTCCCATGGATGCCTTTCCCGTACAGGAGGATACTCTTGTCGAGGCTCCTGGCGACGTGCTCTTCGTCGTCGAGTTCGGCCAGAGGATCCCCCTTGAGCAGGTCGCGGGTGGTCCCGCTCAGCCCCACGAAAATACACGTGCCTTCCTTCTCCACATCCCCTGGGTCGACCACGGGGAACTCAGCGCCCGTGATCTGCTTGAGATAGTCTGCCAGCGTGTGCACGGCGTAAGTGTCCACGGGGTTGGGTTCCGCTGGCCCGGCAATCCGGTAGCAAGTGACTCCATCCTCCGCCAGCTGCAGGTCGAGGGCAAGTACCGGGCCGATCGCGGTACAACACATCACCGCCGCGGCCATCGTTCGCGCAAGAACTCTCATCCTGTTTCGTCTCCACTATTATGCCACGGAGAACGCCAGAGAAATCAAGGCCTGAATCGCTGGAGTTCTCTCATTTTCTGCATCCCTTCGTCTGCGCTCTTTGGGGCCTCTGCAGTGCCCCTCTTCAGATCGCGTTTCACCCCGAGCTGGTCGCATCATCTTCCTGCGACCAATCAACCGACCAGGCCGGGCGACGGCGGAATGGGGTGTCGAACTTGTTCTCTAGGACCTCACGGCCTTCGAGAGAGATCATGCAGGCGCGCAGGCAACCGCGTCCGCCGCAGATCGCCTGCCCGGTCTTGTAGAGGTTCTGGGGCTTGTGCCGCCAAGGGGTGTGCGGGCCCCGGGCGACCTTCATGCCGTACACCTCTGTGTCCATGTAGTTGGCGTGTTCCTCGTCCTCGACTGGCACGCCGCCGCGTAGTCCCACGGCACAACGCTGGCAGTCCAGGTCGTTCCACTCCAAGTCGTACCCTCCGAGGGTGACCTTGACAGACTGGTCGCGTTTGATGGCATCGACGGGACAGTCCTTGACGCAGGCCATGCAGCGATTGCAGAGCGTGCCCGGCTCCATCACGGGATCCGGCTCCAGCTCTGCTTCGGTCAACACGATTCCCAGACGTTGTCGCGGCCCGAAACGCGGGGTGAGAAAGACCTTGGACCAGCCAATTTCTCCAAGTCCGCAGAGGTATCCCGCGATCCGTAGATTGACCATCACATCGGGCTGAGCGCGCCCGGGGGCGACGGGGCGCGAAAAGGGCCTCAGGTCGCCCTCGTTGTCGATGGCACGCCAGGGGGAGAGGTGTCCTATGGGCATGGCTTCCTGGCCGTGGTCCTCAATGAACTTCGACAGGTTGATCACCGTCATCGGGATATAGAGGTGCGTGAGCGCGCCGTATCCCATGGAGGAGTAGTTGCTGAAGAACGTGCCCTCCTCAATGCCGCGCAAAGTGCCGCGATTGAAGCGGAATGCCATCGCGATGACGGACTTGGCCTCCGGCATGATCTGGCGCGGATCCATCTGGATCGGGGCGCCCTCCCAACGGTCGATGGAACCGATCCCGACCATGTCCGCACCCTGAGCGCGAGCGAACGCTTTCACCTTCTTCGCGTCCATCATGCAATTCTCCCTATCGGGTGTGTTGGATGAGCTCGGCGAGGAGTGGGCTGGTGGTGCATACGGTCGCGTCAAGATCCGGACGGCGGTCGTGGCTCACCCAGGTGAAAACTTCAGCTGCTTTGCAGCCGCAAGCGACGCCCCATTTCAGCGGCCGCAGCCGGTGCCCGTGGTCGGGAAGATGCGCGGTCGGCATCTGACAGGCGTGCTTGCCGAGGAGCTCCATCTTGCGGTCGAGGTAGTCGGAAATGTCGACGTACGTGTCCCACTGCGTGTTTCGGTCACCGAAGGCCGTGTAGTCCTCACGCCAGTAGAGCAACCCGCCCTTGTACCCTTCCTCGACGGCGTCCCAGTAGCATTTCGTGACCAGCAGGCAGGTGGCGATGTGCTCGATGTTCCCGGAACACAGGCCATGGGTGAAGATGCACGCCGGATCGTGTTCCATGATCAGGTCGACCAGACGCTGTCTGCTGGCCTTGTCCTCGTAGGCTGTCACGATCGTGGGAACGTCGTCCGACACACTCTCGGGGCGCGCACAGCCATAGCGCAGCTCGATTGTCTCGAGATCAGCCCCTCTGCAGTGGCGCTGGGGGTGGTCAAGATGAATGGGCTCCGTACCGAGCAACGCCGCCGCGTCGGTGCATTCGCGCTTGCGCCGCGCCATCATATCCACATTGTTCTCGACCCAGCGTTTGACCGTTCCATCCGGCTGCAACTCCTGGGTGCCCCCTGACATGTTGTTCGTGGACATGACATACACGATCACGTAGCCCAGCTCGTAGAACTTCGCGAGCGTTCCCCCCGTGCCCACCTCGACATCGTCGGCATGGGAGCCGATTGACATGATTTTCTGCTTCTCCATGGTCTTCCTTCCAGTTCAGATGAAGCTCGGGTTGGGCCCGCCGCACTCATTGTTGCCTGCAGCCAAGGACGGGACGCCAGATCCCGCCGCTGGCCTTGGTGTTGTTGACGCGTACCACCAGCGTGTTCGCCTGATCGTACTTCAGAAGCCGCGAGGCAACGCTGACCTCGAAAGGCTCTTCCCAGAGCTCGTTGATGCTCCTGCCCGTGGACGTGCTCGAGTGCTCGCCAACCAGTTCGCCGTTCACGAAGATCCACGCCTCCTCATCCACGCTGCCGAAGAGCAGACGTAGCGACGCTCCCTGCCAACTGGCAGGGAGCGTGAACGCGGTACGGTACCACGCCTGTCCCTCATAGCGGCCCCACTTGAACTCATCCCATAAGGCCGGGACCTCAATGGGCTCCCACGCGTCGGTGTTGACGTCAACCCGAAACCACTTCTCGGTGACGCCCTTCTCGATGGAATCCAGGCGGAAAAGCCACGGGCCAAGGGGCGCGGGCAACGGTTCAGGCAGGTTCTTCCACTTCGAGGGGACGCGAAACGTGCTCTTCCAGTAGTCGAGGCGCCAGCGTGTTGCCGGGGACACCTCGGCCGCGGCGTTCTCCTTCCCGGCGTCTGCCTGGAAGAGGATTACCCCCAAAGCATCCCGATTCCCCACATCGCGGGTACCACCGAGTGAAGACCAGATCGAGCGCCTCACGTCATCCGGACCGACCACGTGTGTCCGGCCGACGTTGAAGCGCCAGCTCGTGCCTTCCGCAGGGGGTTCGGCGACAAGGGTCTCGTAGGGCAGACTCAGCAACGCGATCCATCTGTTCGTCGTCTTGTCCACGCGCGACTCGTAGGACCACTCGCCATTCCATTCGGGGTCATCTTTGCTGTATAGGAGGTGCATCCTGTCAGTGATCAAGCCGCGTGCAGCGTCAAACCGCGCCCCTGGGTTAAGGCCGACTCTGAAGCGGTAGAATCGATCCTCACCGGGGATTGGGCCCAGGTAGATGTCCAGCGACTCGTGCCCCTTCAAATCGCCGTCGCGGCCGACGTCCTCGAACGTGACCTGGTCAGCCTCAAGCTGCGCTTCCAGACGCAGGTAGAGGGCCTCGGCGCCGTACAAGACACGGACCGCGGCCGTCCGCTCAAGCTCTGCACCCGGTTCGACAGAGTGGAGCTCACCTGCGGATGCTTGCGCCCAAGCGGGGGAATCCATCCGGACCTCACCGATCGCGGGGATGGCGGTCAATCTCGATGCGCCGGGCAACGGCGCCTTGCGCATGGCGGCGGTATCCCAGTTCAAGGCCGTGTCGGCAAAGGTGTTCCCGTAGATATTGTGGACCAACTGCAGGTGCGACACGTTATGGCCACCCGGTGGGAACAGGACACGCCCCCAGCCCTCAATGGGTCTCGCACGGTCGTTCTTTCGTGTTCGTTTCTTGTCCCGTTTGGCGACGTACGAGAACATGCTTTCCGTCAACGCGTTCCGATCATCAATGGCGTTCAGCACGCGTTCGCGCGTAGCCAGTGTGGGCTCGGTCTCGTAGGCGTGATACAGGTGGATGACCCGCATGAGCGCCTTCAGGAAGTCGAACTCACGCCGCACGAGCTGCAACCGGGCCCGGTGCTTCCCGCCAACGGCCTTGCTCTCTGCCTGCACAAGATACGTTTCGAGCGTCTTGATCAGGCGCGGCGGGTAGAGAAAACTCAGCATCCGAAACGGATCCCGGACAGCCTTGTGCCCCCGGCCGTAGATGTCCTTGTAGGTCCAGCCGACTCCATGCGTGTTCAGGTATAGGGCGTAGAGCTCGATGCTGTGGTAGAGCGCGTCGTAGAAGCGGCGCATTGATGCGCCGGCGTCCGGACCGAACGCCGAATCACAGAACTCGAACACAAGCTCCCGGGCCGTCAGATTCGCGGGATCGTCGAACATGCGCCCGAACACGTAGTAGGTCGGCCCCTCCAAGCCGTACACCTCGCCCAGCCCATCCCGAAAGATGCCCCGGACCCCGTATTCCTGGAAGAACTTGACCTGCTTCTCGATGAAGAGCGGCGTACGCTGCGGCGTGTAGCGTGAGGTCTGGTTCGCAATCCAGTTGTGGATCCAGATGCCGTACTCCCCCGTGTGCAACTTGCGCCACTTGCACCATTTCGTCGTTTCTTCGAAGTTGGCGTCCACATGACTGATGATGACATTGTCCGGGAATGTGTCGAAGGTTTTTGGAGGCTCGATAGTCACCGTGTACGGCGAGAGGAGGAGCTTCTTGCCGGGATGCTCCTGCTTGAGGCGTTCGGCGATATCACGATGAAAAGTCCAGAGCTTCTCCCCCCAGTCCTTCCCCGTGTCGTAGAGAGCGTCGCACTCTTTGCACTGGCAGGGCCGGAAGCCGTCGGGCTGCTGGATGTTGACCGACTGGCAGCCGGCTGCAAGAAAACTGGCGGTGAATTCGTAGATCAGCTCACGCACTCTGGGGTTCGACAGACAGTATTGGTTGTTCTTGGTGCGTTCGCCGCCGAGCAGCGCGAAGTACTCGGGGTTGCTCTCGCGATAGGTCTTAGGCGGCACCGCTTTGCCATACGTGTGGCCCAGCAATGCGTCGTCGACCCGGGGGAAGAAATTGCTGGCAACATCATACAGGAGAGCGTGTCGGTGGTGCCGTTTGTGGTAGCGAGTGAACACGTCTTTGCGCAGGTTCAGATCCGCCGGAATGCTGATGGACGGCATCTCCGTGAACTCGATGCTCGCGTCGTCAAAGACCCAGTCGCGCACGCGGCTCGCGCCTTTGGTTGGGATCATCGCGTTCCCGGGATACAGGAAATACGTCTGCGCGTGGAGGCGAAGGAAATCAGCCGTGGCCTTGAGTGTGCCCAATCGATAGTAGAAGAAGCGGTTCCAGTTACCGAGGTGTGACAGGTCGGGTGGCGCCTCATCCCGGCCAGCAAGGACCACGTCCCTGCCGACAACCCTGTGGAAGTAGCTCCAGCCCTCAAGCACGGCCGGATCACAGCCGTTAGCCCGGGCGAACGCCGTGGCACCGAGGTAAATGCAGGGCTTCCCTGCTGCACGGTCACGCTCCTTGACGATCGGCAATTCGAATCCACTCGCCCGGAAGGCGTGCTGGATGAGGCGCCCGGTCTGCCGGAGGCACTGTTCGACCACCAGATCCGGCACTGTGTCCGGTGTCACAATCTGGTAGTCGCATCCCCCATCTGCCGCGATGACCACATGCTCCACAGCGGCCCTGGCCGGCAGGCACGCGACGGTGAACAGAACCAGAGAAGCCCAGCTCCGTACGGATGGTCGTGTAACGCTTGCCATCACGGTCCGCTCCTCGGAAATCGTGCCGCAACCAAGAGTGCGGACGCGCGGTTTGCATGATCGTGCTGATCGATGAACTCTCACTTCCCTTCCTGTTCGCGAACTGCCTTCTCAGCGGCCTTGCGCTGATGGGCCCGGACTCCCTCGGCGGCGAGGACTTTCCGGTAGGCAGCCAGGGATTCATCCCTGCGGCCAGCGGCAGCGAGAGTATCACCAAGAGAGATCAGCATGGCGTGCTGCCAGTGGCCTTTGAGCTTGTCGACGTTTGCCCGGTTGATGGTGGCGAGGGCCTCGTTGAACTTCCCTTGCTTCACCAGGATCCGCGCGGCGCATTGCACGGCCCGGAACTCGTTTGCCGCGCCGATGCTGTTCTTCCCTTCATAGTTCCGCCGGTACGCTTCAAGTGCGCCTGCATCGTCTTTCAGATTTCGTTGGCGGTTGTCACCCATCATCGTCAGGATGCTGGTACGTGTACGGCGCTCCCGTGTGTACGTATCGGCAATCTGTAGGTCCGCCTCGGTCTTGTCGCCGGTCTTCCGGGCAAAGTAGGCTTTGGCCCGGGCGAACGCCCCCGCACCCCGCTGCCAGAATGGCCAGGTGTTGAAGTCTTCCGCGCCGAACTGCTCGATCACGGCGTCGTACTTGCGTTGGCTTACAAGGTTCTCAATCTGCACGGTCTTCTTCACGGCCTCAACTGGGATCTGCCCGGCGAATTGGCCGGCACGCTCGTAGTCCCTGAGACTGCGCGCACAGCTCGCCGCATGCGCAAGCACGTCAGATTTCTGGAAGTCTGTGGCCTTTTCAGCCGCCGCCAGGTCGCGGTAGATCGTGATGGCGTCCTCGTACTTCCGCTTCAGCGTCAACGCGGCAGCCTTGCGCCCGGCAATGATGTGATCGGTCACGGTCGGATCGGCCTTGAATCTGTGGGAGAGTCCCGCATAGAAGTGCGCGAACTTCATCTTGTTGTGGAAGACCTTCGCGCTTGTCGGCGAAAACGCAGAGACCTCGGAAGCGACTTCGCGGATGCGTTGGCGACAGACGTTGATGTGCCAGGGCAGACTCTGGGTGGGCCTGCGTCCGACGACTTTGTGGTTGGGGTCGTTCTCGTCCTGAGTCACCGGGATGCGGATCTCGAGTGTCCAGTACCCGTCACCGATCTCAGTGGCCACCTCGGCCTGCGACGACCAGCGGAACCAGTTGTAGCGGTTTGTGCCGCGATCGAGATCAATCAGCGCGCCCGACGGACCGACGGCAATCTGGTAGTAGCTGTGTGCGTCGGTCTCAATCAGGATCTCCACCGCGTCGCCATACCAAATCGCCTGGTCGTTGTCTTTGGTGGTGGCGATGTTCAGCTTCTCGCCGGGCTGGTCCTCACAGCGAATCGCGAAGCAGAGGTCACTGCCGATCCACGCAGTCTTGATCGAGGTCCCGTAGATCGGTTGGCGCCCGGTCTGCAGCTCCCGCATGCGCCCGGTCGATGCGACAGCGCAAGTCCTCCACGCGTGGTCGTCGAGCTTGCCGTCCACCACGATTGGGGTGCGCGAGCCGTTGACCAGCCGGAGTTTGGGCACAGGGCCACGCGTCTGCGCGAGCTGGACGCGTTTGCTGCGCAACCCCTTCAGGTAGTTGTCGATAAGCTGGGTACGTTTGCCGTAGATGGTGTCTGGGCCGGCTTTTCCCTTCGCGGCATCAAAGAGCGCCAACGCCTGTTCGGCCTTGGCAACGTCCTTGCCCATGTCCCGCCAGTTCGCCTCGCAATAGCCGAAGAACGCGCCCATCTCCGGGGCAGCGGGGCCATAGAACAGCTGCACGTACTCATCGAACATGGCTGCCGCATCCCGGTCTTTGCCGCCCCAGTACATGCGCGCGGTGAAGTAGAGCAGGAAGTGATTGTACCCGATGGCCTTCTCTTTGAAATCCATGGTGATCCAGACGTCCTCGCCGCGCGATATGCCCTTGGTCTCGTTGATGCTCTCGCCCATCACGCGAGGGATGTAGGCAGGCAGGTAGAAGCCACGGCCGGTGAACGGGTAGTTCTCGAAGATCTCCAGCGGTCGATCCGTCTTCGTCGCCCAGGCCGCGCGTAGCTTGCGGAGTTCGTCGCGGTCAGCGTGGGTGGGTCGTCGGCCACCGACAATGATGACCTGCACGTTCGGCTCGAGCTTGTCGATGCTGTCCGGAGCGTTGGTGTAAACGCCATAGGCGCAGTTCGAGATCAGCTTATCAGGGTGTGTCTTGCGGACCTCTTTGGCCACGCGGTTGACGAATTCCCAGATGTAGTTCGAGAGCCGGCCGCGCTCGCCGAGCTGAGGGGACTCCTTGCCTTCGCACAGTTTGCATTGGCACATGGCCGTGTAGCCGTCAGGCGGCATGATCGAAACCACGTTCATCTTGAAATGGTCGAACTGGACCTGCGCGAATCTGACGGCTTCGCGCAGCAGCTCCTCGTTCGAGTAACACAGCTGATAGCAGCGGTTTTGCCGGGGCGCTACATGCCTCTTGCCCCCGTAAAGTGCGAACCACTCCGGGTGCGCGGCCCGGACCTTCTCATTGCGTGTCATGCCGGCCAGACCGTGCGCGGCCTGACGGCCGTAGGGCTGGCGCGTGCCGAGTCGGAAGCCCCACATCATGGCGTCGTGACCGTAGACCGACGCGCGAAAGTTGCAGATGCGCATGGGGAAGTCCGGGTGCACGGTCCTGTCGATTTGCGGTACGGCGAGCGTCTTCATATCCGGCAGGACTTCGCCGATATCCCCGGGCATGTACCAGCGCACGCCCAGATCGCGCAGGAATCCGTCCACGGCGTTGAACGAACCACGCTCGTCATAGGTCCAGACATTGACGCTTCCGTTCTTGTCGACTTTCTGTTCCTTGGGCGTGCCGAAGAGCGCGTTCGAGCCGCTGTAATGCTTGTGCAGTTGCGAGTGCATGTACCCCCAGTTCTCGCCGGTGATCTTGTTCCAGGCGTCCTGCATCTTTCCGCTGCGGATGTCCTGGTACCCACGCGGCCAAGGCTCGACGGGGGTGAACTCGGTGTCGTCACCGATGAACACCATCCAGTTCTCGCCGGAGACGATGCGGTAGGCGCCGTACTTGAGTCCTTCCGTCGTGACCCCGAGTGTCTCGGTGTACGGGCTCTGCCCGACATAGAGTTTCACCGATACGGTGTTGGTCGGCGCCGTGACCACTGCGAGCTTCGCACCCGCAATCTTCTCCACATAGATTTGCAGCTCCTGTGCTGCCAGGCGCGTGCCACGCATTGCGTTCTCCGCAATGACGATCTCCGCCTCAGGCTTACCGTCGCGAACAATGAACGCCTCGCCAAAGGCAGTGAACGCAACCAACAGGGAAGACAAAAGTACCCGTTTCATTTGGTCTGATTCCCTTGTTCTGTGACCGAAAGATCTCTGCCCGCACCAAGCGTGCAACCCCGGACTTATGTGGCCCGGAACCGATCCAGTCGTCCGTCCTGGGCCTCGATGAGTGCGTCCAGCACGACGCGCGGTTCGCCAAAGTCACGAATCATCGCGTCACAGGCGAGGGCCATCAGCGCCTTCTGCCGGCTTCCTTCGACGGCTGCCTCCACAACGAGCTCGTGGGTGTAGAAGTGGGCCACGCTCCAGCGCGCTACCTGAGGCGGGAGTTCCCCCACGTGCACCGGTGTCGCGCCGTTCTGTCCGACTTTGGCTTTTAGTTCCACCACCGCCCAGTCGGGCACATTCGGTATGGCTCCGTTGTTTGGGATGTTGACATAGTGCACGATGTCCGGGCCAAAGGCGAGGGACTTGATCTGCTGGCCCATCGCTTCCGGTGTCGGCTCGTCCGGCACCCACACGTCCTTCTTGCCGGCGGCTTTCAGTTCGACATCCTGGGGCTCGTCACTGATTTCCCGGGCGAGCGCGCCTTCCCGAATCATGTCCGAACGCCATTTAAGCCCGTAGTGGATGTCGGTGGTCGAGGTCGCACGTCGGGCGTGGGGAAAGAATTCGACGATGTGCCGGTCCCCGCCGATGCAGTACAGGCCGAACAAGTCCAAAACTTCTTGCTGGAATCGGTGTCGTTCAGGCGGCTCCTGCGCAGCCAAACGTTCGCACAACTCGGGGTAGACGTCCTTGCCTTTGTGCCGGATATCGAGCATCCAAACACAGTGGTTCGGACCGGCAGCGGTCACGTCCAGTTCCTGCCACGGGACTTCGAGGACCTTGGCGAAGTAGCGCGTGTCACCGGCGACGTTATGGCAGTAGCCGATCGCGGGAATCGACGTGTACTTGTTCACGGCCCGGCAGATCGCGGACATGGGGTTCGAATGGTTCAGCAGCACCGCATCCGGGCAATATTTTTCCATGTCCTGGGCAATGTCGACGAAGATCGGCATGATCCGCAGCGCCTGCGACAAGCCGCTTGGCCCCACGGTGTCGCCTGTGGTCATGATGATGCCAAGCTCCGCCATGGCGTCGGTGTCCGCTTTGTGCCAGCGATGCCCCGGGCCGTGGACGCCAATGGATGCGACTGCGAAGTCCGCACCATCGAGAGCATCAGCTCGGTCCAACGTTGCCCGAACGCTGATGCCTGACTGGGTCTTCTCAGCGATGCGCTGACCAACCTGCCGCATGAGCTGGAGGCGTTCGTCGTCGATGTCGTAGAGAACGATTTCGCTGCCCGCCAGTTCCGGCGTACTCGCAATCTCTGCCATGGCGTACTCGAAGTAGAGGCTTCCGCCGCCCAACATGGTCAGTTTCAGGTTGCTCATCGTATGGTCCTCACTTCGGGGCAATCGTGCTGCTGGGCTCAATGGGCCCACATCGCTACTCACTGCGCGACTGGGTATTGTCCGAGACTCCCGGCTGAACGCGGTCCAGGAATGTGGCGTCGGCGCCGTGTTCGCGCCAGCTGCTGAGGTCGAAACGGTCGAGTTGCGACAGGGGCTCGTCCCGCACGGCGGCCAGTGCTTCATCAGCGAAGGTGTTGATGGCGTTGCGTTCCGCGGGGTCCGCAATCATCGCCGGGAACTTCGGGAATTGGCGGGCGCGGAGCTGCTCAACGTGATCCGGCGGGCCGTGGTCGGGCGTCTCGTAACGGCGGAGTTCGCCGCTGTCATCCAAGGCTTCACCTTCGATTCCCCAGCGCGCCTCATGCTCGATCACGAGTTGGTGCAGCCGCTCCCGAGCAGTGACCACCCTCGGGGCATCGGGCTGGGTGGTAAGTAGGTTCATCGTTTCGTCAGGATCATCCTGCATGTCGAACAATTCCGCGTACGGCAGACCGTAGTAGTAGGTGTACTTGAAGCGGCGGTCGCGGACCGTGGCCCAGCGCCTGCCTTTCCCGCCCAGGCTCATGTATTGGATCGAGCGGTCCTTCGTGTCGCCGAAGAGCGAGCCGCCGGGCAACTCGTCCGGACTCGGATAGTCCACGCCGGCTACATCGAGCACGGTGGGCAGGATATCGTTGAGATCGCAGAACTCGTCCCGTTCCGCCCCTGCCGCGATCCGCGCTGGGAAACGCATGATCAACGGAATGCGGGTGCAACTGTCGTAAGGCTGTGCCTTCTGGTGTGAGCCGTGGTCCCCGAGCATCTCGCCGTGATCGGACGTGAAGATGATCAGCGTGTTATCGAGCACCCCGGTCCGCTCGAGCGTGTCGAGGACGCGACCGATCTGGCGATCGACATAGGTAATTTGCGCGTAGTATGCCTCTCGGCGTCGGCGCATGTAGGCCTCGCGCTGCTCCGCTGGGGGGAGGGTGTGGTCGTCGCCCATGACCCGGGTGAATTCGTTGGGCTCGGTCGTGTCGCGAATGGGTTCGGGCAGGTCCGCATTGCGGTACAGATCGACGACGGATTCCGGCAGATCGAACGGCGGGTGGGGGGCGATCCAGCTCGACCAGCAGAAGAACGGCTGGCGCCCACGGTTGCTTTCCAAGAAGGCGATCGTCCGGTCGGCGACCCAGGTCGAGCCGTGGTGTTCGTCGGGCACGAGCGACCGTTGCGGCGCCTCGTAGAGCAGATTCCGGATTCCGTGGATGTTCTGGATGTTGCCCAGACCGACGGACTTCAAGTACATGGCGTACTCGTCTGATTCCCGGGTGCGCGGTGTCTCCTCGCTCAGTTCCATGCGGTCGAAGCCGTGGTGCCGACGTGGTGGCTGGAAGTGCATCTTGCCGATGGCGCGTGTCTCATAGCCGGCGTCTGACAGCAGACCCGGAAGGGTCGGGATTGCGGCGTCCATGGAGGTGCCGCTGTTGCCGTGGAAGCCGTGGCGTCGCACGGTAAGACCGGTGAGCAGGTGGTACCGCGCCGGTACGCAGATCGGGTTGGGCGTGTAGGCAGAGCGGAACAGACAGCCTTCACGGACCAGTCGGTCCAAGTTCGGCGTGATCATGTGCGGATAGCCGGCCGCGGCGATGGTGTCGAACCGCTGCTGGTCGGTCACCAGCACGAGGATGTTGGGGCATGCTTGTTGGGGCACGGGCCGCCTTCCTCCGATGCCACGGGTGAAGCTCGGTGTTTCTCAGTCTGCGTTGACCTCGGGGTCAAACGTGAGTGGCAGTTGGACGGTCTGTTTCTCCTGCCAACTCCGCTCGATCGCCTCGGCCAACTCCGCGACCCTGTAACCCGCACGGATGGGAGCGCTCATGGGTGCGCCAGTGCGCACGCTGTTCAGGAAGTCGAGCATAATCAGGTGATCGACCGTCTTCACGGAGAACTGGCGCGTCTCCGGCGCGATACAGCCGTGATAGAGGGGGCGGCAGTCCCCGGATCCGTCTTCGCGCAGGGACCTCAGCGGCGGCCGGTGGCTGATGGTGAGGGAGTTCCCAGCCTCGAACGACAACGTGTAGTTCCCGGTATGCACGCGATAGGCAATGCACCCCGCGTAAGACACGCTGCAGTAGTGAAAGCTACCCATGCAGCCATTCTCGAACTCAAGCGTGGCAATCACTTCGTCGGGACTGGGATACGGGCGTTCAATGACCTTCCGGCCGACTGCTGACACCGATTTGACAGCTCCGCCATAGAGCATCATCACGTCTAACGCGTGACAGCAATGGAAGGGGATCTGGGACACCTTCAGTCGGAAGTTGTCCGGATGGTTGGTCAGCATGTTGATCATCTCCGTCTCGCCAGCGTGGAACCAACGGCAATTCACACTGAACAGCGTGCCGGGATCATTCTCCGCCATGTAAGCCCGGGCGGCGACGTGCTTCGGGCGATAGCGCCGCATGAACCCGACTTGCGCGGGGATATTCCGGCTTTCGGCGGCGACCATCATGTCGTAGGCATCACGGGCGGACATGGCGATCGGCTTCTCGACAAAAATCGGCTTGCCGGCCTCCAGGGTCTCGTGGAATGCGGCGGGATGTGCAAACGGGTCAAGGCTGATCATGAAGGCTTCAACGTCGGGGTGTGCGACGAGCTCTTCGCTGGTCGCACACGCTTTGCCACCGTATTTGCGGCACGCCGCTTCGGTGGATTCCCCCCGTATGTCATGGGCCGCGACAACGTCGTACTCCTCGTCGAGGAACAGGGAGTCCAACAAGGCCCGTGTGCGGTTCCCGCAGCCGTACAGCCCCAGTTTGACCTTCTTCTTCACAGTGTCTCCTTCAACGGTGCCGTGACGGCACCGAGCATTCGGTGTTCAGGCTACGTGCTGTCTGGTATACCGTTGCCCCAGAGAAAACCACGATTACCAACCGCATCCATTCCGGGGGGCCGCGGGGGACAGTCTCGGTCGACGTCGAGTGGGTTCACCGGGTCTGTTCCACGCTATCCGGGTTCACTCCAACACGATCTCCCCGAACCGCTCCAATGCGTGGAATTTGTCCCCGAACGTCGGGCTCCAGACGAGATTCTCTTTGCCCCCACGCAGAATGTTGACGTGGATCGCCTGTCCCGGCTTCGCGCCGCCGGGAACCAGTCGGTTCAAGGGCAAAGCCAACCCCACCGTCCAGGCGCCCTGCTCTGTTCTGGAGACCACGTTTGCTCCGCTCTTCCACTCCGGCTCACCATAGGCCAGCTCCAGGAACTTGCTGTCTGGGTTGACGGCGAGCTGTCGGTACGGTTTGACGCCGCGCTTTGCGGCGAAGAGCAGCTCCCAGTCGTCTCCGTGCCAGACTCCCGGGTCCCGCACGAGCTTGGCGGAGTCCATTCTCTCCTGCAACCGGACGTACAGCCATGTTCCGTCGTGGACGAACTGCGCCGAGACCTCGCGACCCGTCTGCTCTCCCTTCAGCGTCCACCAGCGACTCTCGCCACCGGCGTCGACCCAGTTCACCTTCATGGGATCACCACCGGCGTCCTCCGCGAGTCGCGGCGCCTTTGCGCTCGATCGCAAGGCCGCGCGACGGCGCTCTTCCACCAGCTGTTGCTCGTAGGCTTCGCTGACTTCTTCCCCTGGCTGGGGCCTGACCAACAGAACGCGATCCATCCAGGCGCCGTTGGGCTTGGTCGAGCCCTTCACGTAGGCGGGGCCCTGGAGCTTAAGGGAAACGTGTGCGTTCCAGTCATTGGCGGCTGGGTCGTCAGCCCCGGGCACAAAGACGCGGTCGACGTTGACCCCGAGCCGCTTGCCCTCCAACGCCCACACCATCGTCCCCGGCTTGATCCGGATCCGCCCAATACTGTGGAGGTGGTAGGTCTCGTCCCGGGGGATCTGTTCGGGGCTCAATGCAATCGTCACTCCCCCTGTAACGCCGAGGGTTAACGGCTTGCGGTGCTGCTCCTCGGCGGCGGCGCCGGTCTTGTTTCCGTCCTTCTCCGCTTTCTGGATTCTACTCAGCTCCCTAAAGGTCGCCGTCATCCCACCGGTGGCCTCGTCGTCGGGAACAAACGCCTGACGCGGACGGATCTGCGAGAACGTCAACCAGTTGAAGTCAGCGATATCGTGCGGGGGCAGGTCGCGGAATGGCTCCGGCAGCTGCGGATCCTGGAAGAGGCCAAGCATTCGTTCCAGTAGCTTGCCGTCCTTATTCAGCGAAAGACTGTGGCGGGTGTAGACTCTGGAGTATCGGGAGGAGATGAGGGACTTCCAGCCGCGCTCGTAACGCTGAATCAAGGTGTCGCGTTCGAAGGGCAACGTCTCCCCCGCCGGCAGCTTCCGCTCCAGCCAGGGCCACATGAAGAGCAAGGCCCCATCGAGAGCGAAGCGTTCGACCTCGATGTGCTTTGCCTGCAGGCCCCCGGCTTGCACCAACGCTTCTGCCTCGTCAAACAGCGTCTCCGAGATCTGAAAGAACGACCGGTCCAGGTAAGCGAGTTTGTGCGGCTCGTCCCGCAGCATCTTGAACTGGGCCTCCGCGTCGATCCTCCCGCGTAAGTACCGCAAGTAGTCGCGCATCTTGCCCGCTGCTGCCCCGAAATAGCCATCCGTGAACGTCTTGACCAGCGGCTCTGCGGGTTGATGAGGATCGACCAGCAACTGGTAGGCGAGCCAGAACTTAAGGGGTACGAACTGCTGGCTCGCGTCCATGTAGTCTGCAGTCTCCGCGTAAAAGCTATCGACACCCAGGTCGGCAAACAGCTTCAGGTCCGCCGCCACGCAGTCGATCATCGCGTAGGGGGTTGGGAAATACTTGTAGTAGCTCAGCGCCGTCCAATAATCGTCGCCGATCGCGAGGCGCGGGGCAATTCTCCCCCAGCCCGTGATCTCCTTGCAGTTGCGGGTGTTGTACGGGTGTGTGAGCGGGCGGATGCCGTCGCATCGGCTGTAGACATCGCACCAGCCCACCAAGACGTTGTTGCGCGGGCGAATGTGCTTTGGCGGAGGCGACGTCTGGTTGTAGGCGATCGTGCCGACGAGGACATCAGGATAGTCGGCCTCGATCGCCTGCGCGACGGCGTTAAGGAACGCGATCAACGGCCCGCTTTCGCCACCTTCGCGTTCGACGATCGCTCTGCAACCGGAGCACTCGCAGTGAGCGGCGTAAACATCATTCTGGTTGATCCAGTAGACCTTGGGGGGGTGAAGGCCGTTGGCCGTGGCTTCAGCCCGATCCGCAGCGATGAACTCGCGCAGCTTCTCTGTCGTCAGTTTGAGGACATCAGGATGGGTCAAACAGAGCTGGCCGGGGCCGGCAGAAGAGAGGGCTGGGATGCGCTTCCCGCGTACGAGCGAGAAGTACTCAGGATGCGAGTCAAACCAGTCCTTGCCGTTGACAAATATCGAGAAGCTATGGACGCTTGTTCGGGAGCTGGCGACACGGCTGAACGCGCCTTTTGGGAAGAAGCCACTGGCCGCCCGGCCGCGAAAATCGTAGCGGAAGTTCTTGTTACGGATCATGAAACGCCACTTGTCGTCCGGCGTACCCGTCGGCGACCCGAGGGCGCGTTGCCAGAACGCCGGCTTGGCCTGAACGTTCAGCGACCCGATCTCGAGCGTCGGCTTCGACGGGATCACCTCAGTCTTGCGGTCCAGCCAATGACAACCGACGTAGTCCTCCAGGAACTCGTAGACCGCGTACATGGTGCCGCGGGGCCGCCCGCCGGTGAGGATCAAGTCGTTGCCGACTGTGCGGATGATCCATTCCTCCTCCCCCAGTGCGGCCCCATCGATGCCGTTGCTCGCGGCGAACTCGGTCCAGCCCACGTAGATTCGCGGCGCGTCTCCTCCTGCTGCGCTCTCCGCAACGGTTGGGAATGTCGCCCCAGTCACGCGGCCAAGGAATTCGGCCAGTTCCTTGGCTGCGTACGCCTCCGGCTCAGTGGCCGTGTCTGCCTCCACGATGGTGTAGGCTGTCTTCCCCTCCTGTGCCAACGTCAGCGTGGCAGCCGACACCCGACCGGGCATGATGCACCCCACGAACCCCGCCAACAGAATTGTCCCACGGATGCCAAACCAACGTCTCATTCTTTGTCACTCCTTCCGAAGCAGGAAGACGAGGCAGATCCACAGCCGTCCCGAGGAGGGGAGGCATGGCCAATGCTATCAACTTTCTCTGCGCCTCGTGTCTGGCCGAAGAGTCGCCGGGTGGCACCGCCTCCCACATTACTTGCTTCTCGAGAGTGGGAGGGGCTGCCATGCCGCGACCGTCTCCAGAGAAGGTTAGTAGTATTGGGGGCGTGGCTACGCTTCATGGCGTTGCTTCCGTTGCTCCTTGGTGTTCGAACACGCCGATCTCGGCCCACGGCCTGAACACGTCCACTTTTACACCGGTCTTCAGACGCACACCGTCAGAGAGCTGGTCATAGCCCTGCTTCTCGTGCAGGTACGTGGCGAGTCGCTGGCGCCAGGTCTCGCAGAGATCGGGTTGCTTCCCTGAAAGGTCTCTGGTCTCCTGCGGATCTTCTTCCAGATCGAAAAGCAGCTCCCGGCCGTCGGCGGTCCACCAGACGTACTTATGATGTCCGTCACTCAGCATGTGCCAGAGGCCGTGCCCACGACCGGGATGAGCATGCTCGGCGTGGATCACGTCGCGATCGAGTGGGGCCCCTTCACCCAACAGCGGCAGTAAGCTGTGGGAATCCAGTCGGGGGTCCGCATCCAGACCAGCGATTTCCAGGATAGTGGGGTAGATGTCCTCTATAACGGCGGGGCGCGATACCAGCCCCGTTTCCCCCGCCCGAGCAGCCTTAGGCGGCTTGATAACCAAGGGGATTCGTGCCGAGCCCTCATAGGGCAGCGACTTACCAAAATGGTGATGATCGCCAAGGAGCTCGCCGTGGTCGGACGTGAAGAGAATCCAGGGCTCTTCCTCTTTGAGGTTCCGGAACGACACCAAGAGCCGCCCGATCATGTTGTCGAGATGAGCCAGTTGGGCGTAGTAGCCGCGCCGGCTATTGTCGAGGATGCTCTTGGGGAGAACGCCCTGACCGGTGCTCATGGCTCTGACGGGGCCCAGATCCTTCGGACGCCAATCCCCGACAGGGACATCCTCAAGCGGTCGGTCGCGGTACATATCATAGTAGTTCTGAGGCGGATCGATGGGAGGGTGTGGGCGATGGAACGAGATATTCAGGAAGTAAGGACGGGTGCGGTCCCGGCGCTTGAGGAAGTCCAGTGCAGCGCTCATGGTCCACCAATTATTGTGGAGGTTCTCGGGAAGCTGACTGGGACGGCACATCCAGGAGTTGTCGTTGAGCCCGTGATCCCACTCCTCGAATTCGCCGCCGGTCTTGTCACGCAACCACTCGCGGTAATCGTTGACGTAGCGCCCGTCAAAGTCCTGGCTTCCCTCATAGGACTCGTGCGAGTGGAAGCCACAGTGCTTGCGTTGAGGGAAGAAGTGAGTCTTGCCTGAGCAGTGGGTCTGATAGCCGGCATCAGCCAGAAGCTGGGGGAGCATCCGGTCATAGTTCCACGGCACTTGATCCCGGTAACCTGACCGACCCGCCTGGAACGGGCTCATACCGGTAAACAGGGATGCTCTGGCCGCGATACAGGAAGGACTGCTGCTGTAGGCCTGACCGAAGTAGCATCCCTGGCGAGCCAGAGAATCGATATTGGGCGTCTCGACGGTCGGGTGACCGGCAACGCTCAGGCAGTCGCCCCGCCACTGATCGCAGATGATGAGGATGATGTTTGGCTGGTTCATGTCGTTCTACCGTCTCTCTCTGGTGTCGCTGTTGGCGGTTCAGGCCTGTGCAAGGCGATGCAGAAGCTCACGAAACTCCGTGGGTGGTTGCTCACGTCACCAAGGGGTCACGCCTCGACCGCGCACAGCCAGCCGCTCCGGGCGTTCTTTGCCAACGCGTGCGGCGAGGAACCTCTCGTTCAGACCGAAGGTGTTGCACAGTTGCTCCTGCGGCGTGATCGACTGAATGTCGATCGGTGTCTGCACGCCGGGCGCGGTGAGTAGCATGGACGCCCCGGTCTCAAGTTCAATCGCAAGCGTGTCGTCAGATTCGCGCACAACGGCTTGTTTGGGGATACCGTGCACCTCATACTCGGTCAGGTCCACCCGCAACCGGCAGGGCTCTGGCTTTGTCCTTGTCAGCACGGATGTTCCCTTGGAGAGCGGCGGTCCCCCGCCGTGGCCGCACGCAAGCCGTACGGTCGAGGACGACCGCTCTCCAGAAGACGGTACGGTCGAGGACGACCGCTCTCCAGAAGACGGTACGGTCGAG
>Ga0209042_1000583_pt1 | contig 36896 bp, 17 predicted proteins | sample SaaInlV_200m_DNA_6_FD_184649 | JGI IMG/M metagenome (GOLD analysis project Ga0209042, IMG submission 184649) | Marine microbial communities from expanding oxygen minimum zones in the Saanich Inlet - SI037_S2LV_200m_DNA (SPAdes) (version 2) | ecosystem: Environmental > Aquatic > Marine >...
TAATTGGCAAAATCAAAATATAACGAATCATTCTCTAAAATTGTAGTATCAGGAATACCAGACCACACAGGTGGATCGTTAATAGGATTAATAAAGAATGTAACGGTATCTTTGCCGGTCAAACCATCTGGATCCGTTACCGTAAATTCAACCAGCATATCTGAAGATGTATAATAATTCGTGTCAGCGGAAGCTGTATCTGTTGGCGTAATCCATGAAAATACAGAATCTCCGATGGCCAGAGAATCGACTTTTAGTGGATCAATAAATTGATCCACATTTGTCGAATAAATAACAAATGCATTATTTTTTTGTATAATCGTTGACGCAGGAAATTCATCTACCAATTTGGTAATAAATGAATTCTTATACTCTTGGCTAAAATCGGATAAAAAGCCAAATTTGGCTGTGGGAAATCCCCCCTTAGCTGGAAGTGTTGATGCAATTCTAAATGTATATTTGAGATCGGTTGTGTCATTATCCTCATCATAACTATATCGAGTTAAATTTATAGAGTCAGAATTTGCGCCCTCTAAAAAGCTCAGTTTTGTAATGGATGATAAATTAATGATGGGCGGATCATTGACAGCTTCAGCTTTTATATCAATATCTACGGTGTCTAATAGTGCCCAATTGTCCGTAACGATGACACGGAACACATAATCAGCCGTATCCAATTTTGTGGGTGTAAATGTCACTTTTCCACTTGTGGACACATCTGCAGCCAATCCTGTAACTACAGTGGAATCAATGGGCGAGGCTGTCGTATCCAATTTCATTGTGGTTAATGCATAAGTAAATACATCAGATCTTAATGTGAGTAAATCTTTATCGTTTACCGTGAGTAATTGCTCCCACAACACATCTTCTTGAGCTGTAACGTCTGGAATTGTATCTACATCGGGTCTGGCGTTATAACGCAATGTATAATCAGATTTAGAGGAATCATTTACCGTAGAAGACGTATTTCCTGCAACATCAACACCACGAAGACGAACCAAATAATTACGATTATGCGTTAATGCAAAGGTGTCTATAAATACAGAATCCAGCTTGGCCGTTTGATTGCGATAATTTCTGAATAATGTGTAATTTGCGTTTGCATCGGTTGCACTTTGGTATAAAGCATATTCAAAACGCTCAATCCCGGAAGGAATTTTTGTTGCACTACCCGGATCAACCCAACTTTCCACTGCAAAACTAATCGTATCATTCGTCCAAGTCGTATCTTGATTCACCCTTAATCGCGTTGTTGTAGATCCGTGGACAAACAGTGAATCCGTTATAAAAAGGCCAATCGTAGGTGGCAATGTATCTAAAACGAAGAATGATTCACTCTCCGTACCTGTTGTGCTGTTAAGCGCCCTATCGTATATCAATGCTCTCACATCAATCGTATCACCTTGAACCAACCCATTACCCGTTAATGCTGAATTGATATCTGTTTTTTTACGATAGAACGGTTTCGCTGTTCCCAGTGCTTCCGTCGAGTCATTTGGAGAAAATGGATTTGTTGAATAATTAGAAGATAAACTTGCCCAGGTAGCAACCATTTTATTCCTAACACGCGCTTGAATATCTACATAACCTCCGCCAACCAGAGAATTGTCTGTGGCATCAATATCAACCAATACTTTAATACTATCCGTTGTGCTATTGATAAACCAACCTATTTTTGATTCTACAGTCATGGATACATTGGTGTCGCCATGGACTGTGGCTAACCCGGTTGTGAATGCTGTTGGGGGTGTATTGTCTATGATAAACACTTGAGTATCAGTAAATACGGTGGCCAGATTTCCGGCTATATCATATGCGGTAAAATTAACTTTTGCTACCCCATCATTTGTCGTACCAGTGGGAAGAGTGACTTTCCATGCCCATGTAGAATCGTCATCGGCTTTACTTGTTTTGGCTAAAGCGGTAAAAGAATCCGTAGAATTCGAGCCATAGGTTACATCAAGTGTAGGTTCTGGGCTTGTACCGGCAGGTTCACTCATTTTTGCAATAAAATCAACTTCGTCATTTCCTTTACCAAATTTCACAGAATCTGTCTTAAACTTATTTGTATAGGTATTGTAAACGGTTTGAAGAGTCGAATTATAATAATGAGATGAAATTGTTGGCACTGTTGCATCGATAATCACATTTGACAGATCGTCACTTTCAGATTTGTTACCTGCTGTATCTTCACTGGTTGCATATACTTTATATGTGGCGTCAGCCATATTTATTAATGGTGCCAATGTTATTGTCGTTACACCAGTATCTACGGTATCAAATACTGCCAGTGTTGTGTCTGGTGTTGCATTTACATGATATAGATTAATAAACGAACCCAATTCAATATTGGTTATATCAAAATTGGGTTTTTGTGCTTTGGTTACATTATCTGTAGTACTTTGGCCAAAATCTGTTGCGGCGGTCATGTCAGGCGCTGTGGGGATGGACGGTGCAACATTATCAATAACAAATGCCAATACTGCGCTGGTATCCTGAACATTTCCGGCAGAATCGATGGCAATAACACCGGCTGTATGATATCCACTGGCTAAAGCAGTACTCACCCTGAACGTATCTGTGGTGACCTGAGACATAATCGAATCACGCCCTACAGATGCTCCTGCATCAATAACAAGCCGCAATGAGTCAATTGTTGATGATAAACCTGTAAATATAAAATGTGGCTGCTGTTTATTCGTTATATTATCATCATCTTTAAAACCGGTATCATCGACTGTTAACATATCAGGCGTATTGGGAATATCCGGTGGAATAGTGTCAATCCTCACAAATGTATTGGTTCCATCCGAACCCCAGTTGCCTGCTACATCTTTTGCCACTGCCGTGACAAGATAGGTATCGTTGGCATAACTCGAAGGTGTCAAATCTTTCGTCGTTGATGTAGTCACATCTCTAACAACTATAGAAGTTCGCGCAGCTAAAGTAGTGGCGTCTGAGGCCACTTTCAGGTAAACAGAATCCGTATTGGACAAATTAGTTAATGTAAATGTAGGCGTATCGTCTTTGGTTAATTTGTCCCCATCATTGATCCCTGTATCTGAAGATGATTTTAAAACTAATACTGGTGTCCCGGGATCAGTTTGATCAACAGTTATTTCTGTTGAGGATACACTTCCTATTCTACTATTTCCAGCGGCATCAACTATAATAGCACGAAAAGTGATCACATCATCTTCGCCGAATCCAGTCAACTCTTCTAATTCTTTGATTGTCGCCGAGGTTGATGCTCCATTGATCGTTATTGTTTTTTCTGTACCAAGATCAACAGAAGTAATTGCTGTAGCAGTTGAATTGAGACTGCCGGCTCCAATAAATTCGAATGTTCCATCTGCTTCCGCTTGAACTTGAACGGTACCATTTTCTAAGGTAGCATCATTAGCAATCGGAACCTGAACATTGATAGCGGTATTATCTTCATTCCAATAGCCATACACCACTTCGTCAGTAACGGTTAACACACTATCAGTAGTAAAAGTAGTCGGATCTGTTTGATCAATTATTAGGGTGGTTGATGCAGCATCATATCCTTGTGAATTTCCAGCTTTATCCGTAACAGTCGCCTTAAAGTTAACTGTGGATAATTCGGCCCAATTACTGATTTCTTCCAAGCCCTTAGTTCCGCCGGTAATAGAATTTGCGATTTCTACAGTTTGATATTCAATAGCAACACTGTCCTGGATAATAGTTGTCGCAGTACCAATACTTTCATAAGCACCTGAAATCTGCGCCGTGATCTGAATAGTACCACCAGCCAAACCGGCATCATCCTTATCCAAACCGACACGTACCTTTACACTGGTATTGTCCTCATTCCAATATCCGGCTCGAATAGTATCTCCAACAGTTTTAACACTTTGAATTGCCATTTTTGTAGGATCTATGCCATCCACTTCAATTGTTTTAATATCAGCAATATTTGAGGCAATACTCGTCACAGGAAATACCATTGGATTTCCGGCACCATCTTTAAGCTCACCGGCAGTCACATTAACGTTACTGACAGTCAGTTTCGCCGGTGTTTTATCTGCTGTTGCTTCACCGGACGAGACAGTGTAGGTCGTAGAAACCGTGCTGGCATTGGATAAATCGGCTTCTGCAACAGTTGAAGTACCCGTTGTATTCAAGGTTATAGTTAAGTTCCCACCAGATAGTGTGACATTTTCATTAAAGCCCAAAGTAGTATTAATAACATCAGCGGTATTATAAAGGCCAGCATCCGTCGTAGATGTGGCTGATGTGATTGTTGGTCTTGTCACATCGATCGTAAGGGTATTGGAACTTTCAGACCAGTCACCGGCATTTCCTGCAACATCACTGACGGTGGCATCAAAATTTATAACACCATCTGTGGCAAAACCTGTCAAGTCTTCAATGTTTGCTTCAGTTAGGGTAACCGTGGCAGAACTAGCAATAACATTTGCAGAGGTAATTGTATATGCACTCCCAATGTTTGCATATGAATTAGAGGGGATTTTGGCCAGGACCTGGATTGAACCACCCGTTAAGGATGAATCATCGCTATCCAGGGGTACTGTCACTTCAACGCTGGTGTTGGTATCATTGAATTTTCCTGAAACTTCATTACCCCCTTTGGCAACCATGGTAATATTTGTCCCAGCTGGCTGGCTGGGCAATACACCATCTACAAATATGCCATTGACCTCATCGGCAAGATTTTCTCCATCGGGTATCGTGGTAACAGTCATTGAATTACCAAGTCCATTTTGATCCTTCACCGTGCCTCCTGATATTGCAACCGAATTCACGGTCAGATCGGTATTATAGTCGTTGGTCCTTACTGTATAATTACCAGATATATATGTAACATTATCGATGGAACCATAAGAAAGAGAATAATCTGCATTGCTGGACCCTGTTTCAAGCGTTGCCGCTATGACATTTGCAGCGGATGATTTCACCGCTTCCGTAAAATACAAAACGACATCAATCACATCTCCAACTTTATAGTAACCGGCAGATTGAGTAGAACTAATCTTCAGAATTGTTGGTTTATTCCCATCAATTTTAACCTGACGATCATCGCCTAAACTCGTGGTTGGGGTCCATACCTGAATACTGTTGCCTCCAGCATCAACCAATGTACCGGCACTTAAACCTAATGTTTCCTGGCTCAAATCATTGGAAGTATCTCCCTCAGCTACCGTATAATTTTGCGTCGCTTCATCATCCTCCGAAAAAGCTGAGATAGAAACAGTATTATTGCTGGAGTTCCCATTATTGAGGGTAATATCAAACGTCCCTCCCGCAAGGGTAACATCTTCGCTGTAGGTTGCTTTCAGGGGTAGTACATCTCCTATAATATAAGTACCATCTTCGGCTGTTGTCGTAATACTGGTAATTGTTGGATACGCTCCATCAATCTTAATATTTTTTAAATCATCTAAATTTTGACCGGCTGGAATCGAGAAGTCTGATAATGTATTCTCGGCATCGTCTTTCATTGTACCTGTAGTTGAAAGCCCAGGATCTGTTTTTACTGTTAGATCACTTCCCGCAGAAGTATCATTGGCTCTTACCGTATAAGTTCCTGAGGCAGTGCCTGAACTTGAAATAGTTGATACTTCGACTTCATAATCCGCATTAGTAGACCCAGTTTCAAGCGGAATCGTAAAAACAGCACCACTCCCAGATAAAGTAACATCCTCACTAAAAGTTACAGTTACATTAATATTATCCCCCACTCCATATGTATCATTATCGGTGGATGAAGTAATATTTTGAATTGTTGGTGGTGTGGTTTCAATAACTAATGTTTTACCTGCTTGCGCAGCTAGATTGGTTCCAATACTAAAACTAGTCATAGCATTCCCTGCAGCATCTGTTAATGTACCAGTAGTGGCAACACTAGCAACAGTTAGATCGGACGAAGCGTCACCTGAAGCAACAGTATAGGTTCCGGTGACTGTTGAGCTTGAAAGAGTAGAGATCGCTGGTATAGCTGTATCACTATCCCCCGTTTCCATTGTTATAATAAGATTACCATTGCTTAATGTCACCGCTTCACTAAATGTCACGGTAACGCCAAATTCAGTATCCTTTCCATATGTTCCATTAGCTTTATCTGAAGTAATTGTACTTATCGTAGGAAGTTTTCCATCAATGACATGATCTGCGTTATCACCTAAATTATTTCCAGTAAATGCAAAATTAGCCATGGCGTTAAGAGCTCGATCGTAACAGAATGCGCCGTCGGCCATTGAAATTGAAGCAATCGTTAAGTCTGAAGTTTCATTGTCATTTTGAACAGTATATGTGAATGTCTTAGTGGTTACAGCAGCGCCTCTACTTGCGAATGCAGCAATTTCCTTGGTGTAATTAGTACCATCCATAGTGAAAACAACATTCATTACGCCTGTCGTATATATAGCTTCACTAAAAGTTAGCGTAACTAAAACATCATCATCTTTTTTATGAGTGCCATTTGCGGTTCCAGATGCTGCACTGGCAATTCTGGGTACCGTTGTATCATATATCATATTAGTTCGCTGATAAAAGTAGGAATCGTTTCCAGCCACATCATATAAATAAAATAAGAGGTCATATCCTGCACCATTCACCAAGTCTCCACCGGAAGTAAATGAAATATCGTCTTTAGTGATATTAGAACCAGTATTTAGATCAGTTCCAGCAAAGTTATAAATGTGTTCCACTCCATTATCACCACCACTTCCACTGGCATCTCCAAGAAATAGCACATAACTTTGGTATGTTGCCGGAGTTTGAAACAATGTTTCATCAGGTTGATATATAACTTTTTGATCTTTAAAATATGTATTACCATCTGGATAGCTCTGATTATTGAGGAATGGAATATCTCTATCGTATTTATGAGAAGCTCCACCATCTGATGGCGTTACTTCTTTATGAGTAGATGCAGCACCTGAAAAAGTAACAGTAAAATCAAAATATTTTCCTTCAGGACTGGAACCCATAGCCTCTGTCAAAGCCGCAGCAGATACAGTAAAAGTATGCGTATTATCACTTCCAGTGGTGGCAGCTGCTACAGGATTGTCATCAAGGCCGGACATTTTAACTGCTATGGTTGAAACGGTAGCTGAACTATTAAATCCAACGTATAACTCAATATATTGGTTACTTTTATCATCATCCCCACCCTCTACATCAGTACCATCTAAAGTGACTATAATTGTCACACTGTTCGTCTCATTAAAATAATTAGTTACAACTCGAGTACCTGTGATTGTAGATACGTATGTCGTAGCTGCATTTAAAATTGAAGCAAGCCACAAAACGACTAATATTTTTGTAAACTTTTTCACAATGTATGTTAAAAAATTATTATTTGTTCTTACAGGCTAACCCCTAGTACCAGAATCCCATCCAGCCAGCCTACGGTACCGAGTTTATTCTTTTTATCATCAGTAACATTGAAGGCGGTGGTAGAACGCACGCCTAAACGAATATCAAGGGCATCACCCAAAGCAAATCCATAAGAATTTTCTGCAATCACACCAAATCCGCTTCCAACCATACCAGCGCCAAGCCTAACCTGCCCCGGCCCGGCAGGAAATGACAATATGCCTGTTACATGAACACCGGAGTATGTGCCGCCAATGGGTTTGTAATTGGTGAATTTAAAAGTACCTACTTCTGCCCCCAGTCGAAATCGGAACGGACCCATCTCAAGTACCATCGGGAATTCAAAAGCGGCGCGAAAATCCATGCCGGAGTTATAGGTGCTTAACTGATGATTCACAAAACTTGGAGATGAACCAATAATATTGAGTGTGTAACCCAGACGACTGGCCGCTTCCGTCACGGATTCTTCAGGCTCATCGGAAAATTCTTCATCAAAACTGTCATCGCCCTCATCTTCGGAAAATTCATCCTCCTCCGAAAATTCATCGTCAAATCCTGCGTCATCATCGAATTCAAATCCTTCTAAGTCCTCTTCGCCGAGTTCTTCATCTTCCGAAAAATCAAATTCTTCATCCAACTCTGCATCCTCTTCCTCGTCTCCCCAGAAGATTTCTTCTACCCCATCGTCTTCTTCCTGAGCGGTAATGATAGAAAAAGGGGTGAATATTAAGAATAGGCCAAGCATGAGTGAAATGGGGAATAATGTTTGTGTTTTATGCTTCATATCTAAATCCATAATTAATGGTTATCCATTTTAGGACGCACTCAGGTCGATGCACTCTTTACCAGAATACGTACGTTGTCCACTGAGAATATATCATTTTGCAGTCTAATAGAGCAATAATATATATAATATATATTTAATAATCTGTGACTTAGGTCAAATCATTATTAATCGAATAAAATCTTGATTATTTCTTTGGGACTTGATCTCCTTCTACCCATGGAGCACCCGCTTTTGTCAATCGACGGCTTAGGGCATCTAAATCCATTTTATTTTGATTCAACTGGCTATAGATGTTGTCCAGTCCCTTCTTTGCCAAGGCTAAATTTTCAACAGCAGTGGCTGTGGGCCCATATGTGGAATATTCAATCACCCGTTGAACCACAAAAAGACGATTTCCTACTGTAGGATTATTTTTTTCTCCCGGCGCCATTTTAGATCGATTTCCGCTTAATGCTTCATCCATATCTAAGATTGATGAACGAATAGCATGTAAACGGCTATCCAAATTTCCCACATCGGCATTGGAATGATCCAGTGCTGTCTGCATGCGGGCGATTTTTTTCAACGTATTTCCTACTGTAACTTGGACTGCAGATGCCCGTTTAGCTGTTTGTTCATATTGACGCCAAAAATCAGCAATCTGCGAATACCCTTTTGTCGGCAACGCACCTCTTCTTAAGGGAACCACATCAAATTGTTGTGATTCTGATAACTGGGTAATATTTCCATCAATCTGGGCATGCATGGATACTGAATAAGTTCCCGGTGCAACTAAAAATCCGGCCCCTTGTTCAGATGATTTTCCTACAGTGACTGCGTTAGGTGATGGATATCGAAGATCCCACGCAACCCGATGGAATCCTTTAGACGTTGGCCCTTCGATTCGCCGTACCGTATTCCCATTCCGGTCTTTGATTTCAAACAATATCCTGGGTTTCATTTCACGTCGTTCTGCTTCAACCGTATTCCAGCCTGGGAATCCGACTTCTTTTCCTTTTTTAATTATACTTTCTTCATTCTTTTTCCGTTGATCCGCTTTTGATTCCAGTCCTTCAGCTAAATGGAATGTAAAAACCGCACCAAATGGTGGATTTGGCGCAGTGAAATAACCATCACCCTGCGTGCCTTTGGGCCGGTCTCCAAATCCTAGATGTGATCGTGGAATATACCACCATGCTTTTCGAACAGGAAAAAGCGTGCCTGTATCGGACATTTGTTCTTTGGATAATCCACGAAAAACGGAAATATCATCAAACACATAGAATCCACGACCAAATGAAGCACCTACAAGGTCATTTTCACGCTTATGAATGGCAAGATCACGGAACGAGATAATGGGCACGCCGCCATTTAATTTTGTCCATTTACCACCGCTATTGATGGAAAAATAAATGCCATACTCCGTTGCTGCAAACAAAAGGTTTTTCTCAACATGATCCTGAACAATTCGCCATGTCACCGTTCGATCCGGCAAATTAGAGATGATGGACTTCCAGGATTTGCCCTTATCCGTACTTTTATAAATATAGGGCTGATAGTCGCCATATTTATGATTATCCAAGACCGCATACACTTTGTTTACATCAAAGTTGTCTGCTTTCACATCATTTACATATGCTGTTGCTGGGACACCTGGCAGTTTCTTTACCTCTACCTTTCGCCAGGATTTCCCATCATTTTCAGTAATATTGATAAATCCATCATCCGTTCCAGCATAGATCAATCCAGCTTTTAAAGGAGATTCAGAAAGAGCTGAAACAGTATTATAATTTGACATTGCACCCACATCCCAGGCGTTATCCCAACTCTGCTTTGACCCCATAATTGGCAGATCAAACCTGTTTTGATTCCGTGTTAAATCACCAGAAATCGGCTCCCAACTATCTCCTCTGTTTTCAGATTTCCAAACCCGTTGTGATGCAAAGTATAAACGAGAAGGTTTATGGGGACTTACCAAAATGGGTGAATCCCAGTTATATCTTTCATACACTTCACCATCACGTGGCTGTGGCTGAACGTCCACCACTTCACCCGTGATCATATCAATCCGTGCCAAGGTACCTTGCTGTCTTTGCCCATACATAATGTTTGGGTTTCCCGGTTCTGTTGCCGGTTGATGCCCGTCCCAGTTGAGCACTACTCGCCAATCTGAATTCTGAATACCCTGCCAGCTATCCGTCCGGGATGGACCACCCTCTGTACTATTATCTTGGGTACCACCAAAAATATTATAGAATGGTTCTGAATCATCTAGAGCCACATCATAAAATTGGGTCAAAGGCAGGTTAGCCATAAACCGCCATGTTTTAGTATGGTCAAATGATTCGTACAATCCACCATCAGATCCAACCAACAAATAATCAGGCTCATCTTTCCTGAATGCAATGGCATGATTATCACCATGCTTATTCTTTTCATTCATCCGATTGAAGGTCTTTCCCCCATCATTAGAAATTTGCATATTAGCATCCATTAAATAAAGACGATCAAAATAATGGGGAGAAGCATAAAGCTCCTGATAGTAATGAGGTCCAGTTGCACCTGCAACTGCATCCGATTGTTTAACCCACGTTTCACCGCGATCAATTGACTTGTAAACACCACCGCTTCGACGATCCAGTTCTATAGCAGCGTAAAGGACATCCGGTTTATGTTTGGAAATATCCAACCCAATCTTCCCCATATTTGATTCAGGAAGACCTTTTTCCAATACTTTCCAAGTTTCTCCTCCATCATCACTTCTATAAATTCCTGATCCGGGTCCGCCACCCATATAGGCGGCTATCGTCCGATGCCGCTGCCACATGGCCACATAAATCCGATCTGGATTCCTGGGATCCAGCACCAGTTCGGTGGCACCAGTCCATTCATTATCAATTAATACCGATTTCCAATTTTTGCCCCCATCTGTTGTTTTATATACACCACGTTCGCCGCCTTTACTCCAGAGTGGTCCTTGAGATGCCACCCAAATAGTATTAGAGTCATTGGGATGAATAACGATTTTTGAAACATGTTCTGAGTTTTTTAAACCCATATTGGTCCACGTTTTACCCCCGTCGTCGGAACGATAAACACCATCCCCATATCCAAAATGACGTCCCCCCAGATCTTCGCCTGTTCCAATCCAAACCACGTTAGGATTATTGGGATCTATGGTAACACAACCAATTGAATAGGATCCCTGATCATCAAAAATAGGTGTCCAAGTAATTCCTGCATTTTCCGTTTTCCATACATTTCCAGAACCAACGGAAACATACCAGGTATTGTTATCCTCTGGATGTATGGCGATATCGGAAATTCTGCCCGACATCAATGCAGGTCCTATACTTCTGAATTCCAATCCATTGAAATTATCGTCGGCCCAAATATCTTCTTTTTTGGATTGACCAATGGTAATGGTCAATGACAGTGTAAAAATTAGTGCAGATAATCGAAAATGATTTAGCATGATATTATCCTTCATTTATTGGAAGTAGAATATAATTCATGAATAAAATGGAAATTACTAAAAAATACTTCCTGTGAATTTTTACTTATAGTACAAACAAGGAAGCCCATTTTAGATCTGAACGTATGATGTCACTTAACGTTCTGATAATAGGCTACATTGGCACTACCTGAATTCCCAAAAATAATATCAGGGCGGCCATCCCCATTCAAATCCCCAACAGCCACAGCATAAGTTCGATCGCGACCTGATCCAATTTCCGCATTCATGGACAGATCACCCTGACCATCATTTAGAAACACCCGTGAATGACCATTAGAATTTCCAATGACGATATCTATATCTTGATCATTATCCAAATCAGTCGCAACAATGGCATAGCTTTGACCATCTTCCGCGCCAAATGTATGGGCCAACTCAAACCGGCCGTCTCCCCTGTTCAATATAATTGCATTCGCCTCCCCAATATTGGCGGTCACAATATCCGGCAGACCGTCACCATTCATGTCTGCAACCGCCACACCTCTGGTATCATCCGATCCAGATCCGAACACCACTGGACGCCCAAACCGCATGCCACCCAATCTCATCAGAATCTCATTGGCATCACCATCCCTGTTGGCCATTACCAAATCCATAAGGCCGTCACCATTCATATCTGCTACAGCCACATTCAATGTACGGTCTTCAACGGCTCCAAATGATAGAGGCTCACGCTCATCCCCTGCCATCGTCGGAAATGATCCTGTCCCATTATTTAAAAATATCAGATTCTGCGTTCCGCGACTAACCTCAAGGATATCAGGCGCCCCATCCTGATTGATATCTGCTACCTCAATACTGCGCGTATTGCTGGCTACACTTCCAAAAAACAAAGCAGGACCAAACTTTCCCTTACCGTCATTCAGATGTATCTGATTTCTCATCTTGTCCGATGCCTGAATGATATCCAGATCGCCATCCCCATCGAGATCCGCCAGCCGGACTCGGTAGCTGGTTCGCTCCATCGGCTCAAGCTGATAGCGAGCACTCAGGCGACGATTATCCGCATTAAAATAGACATAGTTCGCCTGCGGCCAATGACGCCCGTTAGCCTCAATCATATCAATATCACCATCTCCATCTATGTCACCAAGAGCGACGCCAGCAGTCAGAAATGGCTCCATAGAAATTGGATAAGATGCCTTATTAGAATAGATAGATTCCTGAGCAGTCACATCAGCTGACACAAGAATCAATACACAAACCGCTGACAGAAAAATGGAAACTCTATTCAACAACAAATGGCACCAAATGTTTCGGAATAATTACGGTTGATTGCGGCGCAATCCTTGTAACTGTTTCCGTAAAAGGAATCAGCTTTGAGTTAACATTGTCTTCCTGAGAAAAAGAGTAAGGCAAATTGAAACTATCCCAATGTGTCGGAATAATAATACGTGGTTTACTCGTCACATTAATGAGACGTTCATCATATTTATAAAGACCCAAGCGCGAGCCATTGATGCCCGCCAACAAGATGTCAGGTTTCAAACCTTCAAACTCCTTCTCCAGAAAGTTCATAGAACCCATAGTTAGGACATTGTAATTCTTAAACCGCGCCAGAAAACTCAATGAGCCACCCTCAATAAACTGATTGATTCTCAATGGGGCTTCAAGTTTGGTGTCCCGATTATAACGACGGGAATCATGATAATGCTTGTCTCCCAGAGCTGAATGAATGGCTGGAACAACGCGAACTGAAAAATTCTCAAACTGATAGTCTTCGCCCCCGCTCACAGCATAAAGCTGGTCTTTCGGAATGCCATAGGCGCGCAAGATCATCATTGCTGTTTCAGTGCCAATCACTTTAGCGCCAGTCTTTTTCGCGATATAGGGCACATCACCCAGATGATCGTAATGAGAATGATGAATTAGGATAAAATCTGCATCGCTAATGAGCTGATCAATCATCTCTGTGTCCCAATCTCCCACTTCATCACGCCGGTAAGCCTTCCGATCATCGTCGGGATGGGATCGATCTGTATACTGAAGTCGCGATATATAAGGATCCACCAGAACAGTGATTGCACCGTCCGTGATTTTCCAGCCTGCAGCGCCGAAATAGGTAAATTCCAGCCCGTCTTTGTTAACCGATGTTGATGATACCTGCGCCGCCATGCCTATGATCAGGACAAATGTTGCCAAGAAATGTAATATTCTCATCTATCTACTCCCTGACTTCGACAATCATTTCAATTTCCACCGACTGACCGCGGGGCAGCGTTGCCATGCCTACTGCAGCGCGTGCGTGGCGTCCTTGGTCTCCGAACACCTCAACAATCAGATCCGAAAATCCATTGATAACGGCAGGCTGTTCTACAAAGTCTGGCGTGCTATTCACCATGCCCAACACCTTGACCACTCGCACCACTTTATTCAGATCGCCCAGCATGGACTTCAGTACCGCCAGCTGATTAATCGCCGTCATCCGCGCACCATCATAGCCCTCCTTAATACTGACTGTATCCCCAAGTTTTCCGCGCAATTCTCGCCCGTCAGGATACTTTGGACCCTTGCCCGCCAAAAAAATCAGGTTCCCGGTGCGCACACCGTTAACATAATTTGCAACAGGGCTTGGGGGCGTTGGAAGTTCTATACCCAGCTCAGCCAGCCGGGCCTCCGGATCATAATCTGGTTCCTGAGCGTAGCTTTGGCACAATCCCACGGCTAAATATGCAGCAAATAGCATTATAGTAGTCAGTAAAGGTTTCTTGTTCATTATTTCCTCAATCATTATTAATTATCAGAATATGTATTGTGACATTCTGCCCCCAAAAATATCATAACACTTGCACCAAGCGAAATTATTTTGTCTTTTCTTTTTCCAAATTTAACTGGACGATATCCGGATCCCAGTAAGCGTCTCCGATAAGATGCTTCACAAAATATTCTGCACGGAGCCAATGCCAATAATCACCCATATCTCCATACCCATGGCGCTGTCCGGGGAAAAGAAAGAAATCAAAGCGTTTATTAGCACGGATTAAAGCTTCGGCCATTCTTAATGTACCGGCCATATGAACATTATTATCGATATCTCCTGTGGTTAAAAGCAAATGACCCTGCAAGTTTTTGGCCAAGTCTGAGTTTTTGGCAATATCATATTCAAAACTGACTCTACCAGAATCGTCCACAATCTCCTTAATGCCATGATGCTTTTCAGACCACCAACTGTTATAGACATCGTTATTATGATTCCCTGAAGAAGAAACAGCCACTTTGAAAAAATCCGGATAAACAAGCATGGCGGCAGTAGACATGAAGCCGCCTCCGGAATGCCCATATATACCTACACGATCTATATCTATAAAATCGTAGCGGTCAACTAATTGCTCAATTCCGGCTTTTTTATCTGCAAGACCGTAATCACGCAAATTGCCGTAGCCGTAATTATGATACCATTTAGAACGAGCGGGATGACCCCCGCGGTTGCCGATGGTAATCACAATAAAACCGAATTGGGCCAGAGAAGTTGTGCTGTGTCGAAGCTGCGTAAAGGATTTAGCTACGGCTTCAGTTTGGGGCCCGGGGTAAACATAAGCAACAATGGGATATTTCTTTTGGGGATCAAAATCAAAGGGTTTGGTCATTACCCCATAAATATCGGTAACACCATCAGCAGATTTCACCTGAAATGGTTCCGGGTATTGAAATCCCGCCGCCATGAGTTGTGATAAATCCGCTTTTTCCAGGTCCAGCATTTTCTTTCCACTGGTATTATAAAGCGCTGATTTAGGAAGAGTATTGACCAAAGAATAATTATTGACAAAAAACCGGTTGGATTCTCCCATAGAAGTCCGGTGATCAAAATTGCCCTCATTCAATAACTTCATTCTGGTTCCATCAATAAATACACTATAGAGATGCTGTAAATAGGGGTCTTCATTTTCTTCTCGCCCATTAGCCATAAAGTAGATGGTCTGTTTACTTTCATCGATCCCCATTATCCTTCTGACGGAAAAAGGACCGCTAGTAATTTGCTGTTTTAGTTTTCCATTTTTCCCATAATGATATATATGTCCCCATCCGTCCCTTTCGGACCACCAGAGCATATCACCTGACTTCAGCAGTTCTAGCCTTTGCAGTTCAACATAGGTATTCAATTTTTCTTCAAAAAGTACTTTCACATCACCTGTTTCTGTATCAGCTACACACACATCCACTTTATGCATATCACGACTCTGACGATAGAAATAGAACTTTTTGGAATCCTCAGCAAGCCATACTGTTTGCTGCGGCTTATCACTGTCTGGATATCGAAATTGCCGGCCAGAGTAAACACCAATACGCTGATCCTTAAATTTTTTGATATCAAGATTTAATATACTTTGTGTGGCTAGATCGTGAATATCAATTTCATATTGCGTTACATTTTTATCACCGGCCATGTCGTATTTATATGTTTCCAGTTTTGGTCGCTTATTTTTCACAGAATGAACTACCCATAAGTCTTTGCTTTTTCGTTGGTCTGAACGAATAGAAGCGAATTTTTTTGAATCTTTAGCCCAATAAATTCTTGTACGCTTGCGTTTACCCTTATCTCTTTTCCGTTTATCGTCTGTATCCCCCCGATCGAATACCGCATAGCTGTAGTATTCTTCTCCATCGCGGGTCAGCTGTCTTTCATTCACTGTTACTTTTTCAATTGCATCCACAGCTTTCTTTCCATCTTTACCCCTGCCTGCATCGAGTATTTTTTTATAATCAGAAGCATTAATCATATAAAGATTATGATTTCGGGCAAAAACAATCGTCTCGCCATCCGGTGAAACGTTAGCCCATTTTGGATGTTTATCGGGCGCTTCCCAATCTTTCAATTCTCTAAGCTTTTGAGTATTTATTTTGTATTCAAAATGAAAGACTTTTTTCTTGTATATCTTTTCCTTTTCCTTTTCCTTTTCTTTTTTATCTAGGTCCCACTTTTGTTCATCGATCTCCTCCTCAATTACCTCTTCTCCTTTATCATCCTGGGAAGATTTCACATCAAATTGAAGCGTATTTTTATCAATGAATTTGATTTTTTCTATGGGTAGATGCTGCGCATCCCATGGATCAAGGGAAATGCGGGTCAATTCAGCGGCTATTTTATCATTGTCAAATATTTGTTCCTTTTTACCTCTTATTGGATCAACCACATAAAATGTTTTTCCTTCGGATGTCTCCCATTCATACCAAAATTTTTCTGTCCCTTCAATCCATTTGGGATTGATAGATGTACTGTACAAGAGCTTTTTAATTTTATAGGGTGCAAATCTTCCTGCTAATTGATAATTGGCTTTCCTCGCCATATTATCATCACCTGCCATTAATGGTATTATTAAGAAAAAGCACAGATAGCCCATTGCATATCTTTGTTTCATTTTAACCTCCAATAACTGTGGAAAAAATTGATTAGTCAAGTGTCTGAACCGGTGATGGCCACACACCAATAGGTAACTTACAAAAAACTATACACCAATCTGGGTGTTTCTTTTTTAAAACAAAAAAGCCTGGGAGGGGCTATTTAATCTAGAGGCAGGTTAATTGACCTTCTCCCACTCTTGTACAATGACTTTAAAAATTAAGTGTGGATTAATTAAAGTGGCCAAAAATGGAGTATCAAAGGGGTACCCACAATAACAATCAGAAATTCCAGAGGTAATCCCATTCTCCAGTAATCAGAAAATCGGTAGCCACCCGGCCCGAGGATCAGGGCATTGCACTGATGGCCGATGGGGGTTAAAAATGCACAAGACGCTCCCACAGCAACCGTCATCAAAAAGGGATCAGCGCTGACACCCATAGATACGGCAATACCAACGGCAATTGGTGCCATAATCAGGGCAGTAGCGGCATTATTGATGATATCTGAAAGACACATTGTAATAATCATGATAATAGCTATAATAGACCAGCTTGGCAAGCTTCCGGTCATATGTACCATAAACTCAGCGATTAACTGGGTACTTCCGGTTGTCTGCAGCGCAGCACTCACAGGGATCATTGCACCTAACAGGACAATAATCGGCCAATCGATATGCTGGTACAATTCACGAACAGGGAGAATGCCAGTAAAGACATATAATAAAATGGCGCCCACAAAAGCCAATGTAGTAGGCAGGAGTCCGACCATACTTAATCCAATTGCACCGCCAAAAATTAACAGCGCCAAACTGACCCGCGAAAATATACCTACCTGTACTTCTCGCTGAGCCAGAGGTACCAGGTTCAATGAACTGATATTATCATCAAGATTATCTATATTCCCCTGAATAAGCAGCACATCTCCAACCCGGAATATGACATTCCCCAACCGTTTACGAATTGGTTGTCCCTGGCGTGCCACCGCCATCAGTATCAGCGAATTTGAGGTGCACCTTCGAAAATACGTCCGATCCTTTTTTACTAGCGGTGAATCAGGTGTAATTAATACTTCTTTATAAGTGGTATCTTCATCTTTCAACTGATCTATCCGTGCCCGCATCTTTTTTGTAAGTCTGAGGCCATACTCATCCATCATTAACTTTAAATCTACTGGATCCGCTTGAATTTGAAACCTGTCTCCTTCTCCTATGATTTGATCCTGCCGGGAGGTATGAATATTCCCATTTTTGGATATACAGCCAATTATTATCAGTCTGTCTTCCGTATATTTTTCGATCTCGCTGACCTTCTTACTAATGAATTTGCAACCCTTGGGGATACGAATCTCAGTTATATATTCATCAATGGAAAATAGCGATTCTGTACCTGGTTTTTTATATGATTCTTTTGGGATGAATCTCCAGCCTATCAGTACGACAAAGAGCACACCCAGGATGGCAATAATTCCTCCAACTGGACTGAAATCCAGCATGCCAAATGGTTCTGGATGAAATTGTTCCACATTAATATTCTGTGATGCAAAATATTCAGCAGCCGGTGAAGTCTTATCAGCGAGCGCCTGGGTCTTGAGTTCCATATACTGGGATTGGCGGAGAGTGGATATGATAATATTCGGCGGTGTCCCTATCATGGTGATCATTCCGCCCAGGATACTGGCAAATGCCAGGGGCATGAGAATAACAGAGGGTGAACGCTTCTGCTTCACTGAAGTTTTAAGTGCTACCGGCAACATGAGGGCAAGTGCCCCCACATTGTTCATAATTGCTGAGAATATTGATACGACGCCGCTCAAGCTAAAAATATGGGTAACCTGATATTTTGAAAAGGGCGTTATTTGCCGGGCAATGACATCCACCACGCCTGAATTACGAAGTGCCCTGCTGATAATCAGTACTGCAGCCACCGTAATTACCGCCGGGTGCCCAAAGCCCATAAATATATTAGACGTATCCATAATCAAACTTGATTTTTCACCACCCAATACCTGGTCGGCAATAAACAGAATACACAGCGCAATAATGGAAACAATATCATAGCGCCATCTCCCCCAGATAAATAGGGCAAAAGTCAATATGATAATGCTGAATATGGCGATTTGATCAATTGTCATAAAAGGATATCTAACTTATGTACCAATATTCCAATAAAATCCTTCGGTTACAGAATTAGATAAGTATGAATTTACAAAGGGAGTCTGTATGGAATAGACAAGAAAAACCCCGTTATAAAATGGATTCAATCTTTCTTGTAGCCCGTACGGGAGTCGAACCCGTGTTACTGCCTTGAGAGGGCGGCGTCCTAACCACTAGACGAACGGGCCAGTGGTAATAGAAATAATACATGAAATATAACTAATAAAAGCACGCCCGGGAGGATTCGAACCCCCAACCTTCTGGTCCGTAGCCAGACACTCTATCCAGTTGAGCTACGGGCGCATTTAAATTTTCTAATATCAATGGACTTAGTTTGACTAAGCACATATTATTTATTTTGCTGGGGTGCAGGGAATCGAACCCCGACCCTCAGAACCAGAACCTGATGTCCTACCGTTAGACGACACCCCAAAATATGATCTGAAAAGTTCCTATTAATTATTAAATAGGGTCGGGAATTTAATCAGCCTGATTAAGCTCCCAAACCAAATTAATTGGAATTTTAATCAAAATTCAACTCGTTAACCTGGAGTATTTCCTTGTTGCTATAATCCTGAATCCAGACAACCACTTTTAACCCAGACATATTATATGTCAAATCTGAATGATTAATCCATTCTGTTCTCATTGACCAAGAGAAAGATTCTTTGGTAACTACGCCACTAAATAGTTTTATACTTTTACCTGTATCACCTGTTATTAAATCAATCACTGCATTGTGATGTTCCGTTAATCCATTGGCAGAACCGAAGTATTTTACCGTATCCATAACCGTGGCAATAAATAATCTTAAATCTCTTGAACTAGAGGGAGACTTCACCGCATCGAGTTCAACATCAAAGGAAATATCATTCCCTGATTGATTCCCAGAAATCCTGACCCCATACAAACCCACATCATCTAGATATTTCTTTGGGTCGTTTTTCCAATTCGTAGTATTTGAGCCTGAATCTTTTCCATTGGTAAACATATGGGGTGTATAATTATTCTCGTAATAATTATTCCGTGTAATGTTCATGGATGTATTGGCCAAATACATGGGGTCATTCCCCTGCCCCGGCCACCAGACATGATAATATATCTGTGTCCACATTGTGTCCAATCCATAACCCACATAATTCACTGTAGCCGGTTTTAAAGATGCATTTAATATCCGCTCCGCGGATGCGCATGGTCCTCATGTACTTGAGGTGAACATCTCACTTAAAACGCGGCGGCGATCGGTGCTCACTAGTACTTCTGCCATCCCCTGAATATTATCCACCGTTGCATAAATATTGGCTTCGCCCTGTCCTACAGCAGTCACCAAGCCCTCTTTGGTAATGGTTGCAATCTGATCATTTGTTGTTGACCATGTGATCGGGATATCCATGGAAGAATTTCTTTTGTCAATCGCCAGGGCATTAAACTGAACAGTCTGCCCAAGTTGAAGAATGCTTCTCACCGGCGAAACAACAATGGTATCCAATTCCTGTGTCAACTGAGTTTTATCCTCGCAAGTCCAAAATGAAAAAGCGATTACAATTGATAAAAAGATTTTCTTCAAGTAAACCTCAAAATATTTATTACATGCATAAAATGAACCTGTCAATTTATCTAAAAGGATGAAATTATTCCAAGTTTATAACCGTTCTCAAAGGGCTGAATATATCGGCAAACACCATTGCTGCAAAATACGCCGCCACGCTGTGATCCGTATGATAATGATAATCGGGTTTTTTGATTTACATTGAAAACCATTTCGAAATTAGCCCATGTGAGGGATGTATCCCAAAGTGTGTCCAATGCTTTTTCGATAGCGTTATTTTTTCTATCATTATCAATGACAATTCTCTCATCCGTATTTGAATAATCCACACTGAGGGTGGCTGACCAACGAGGTGATTTGGCAACACCGAGGCTGATGAAACGATTAATCTGTTTATCATTTAGATATAATGAATCGAATAAATCTTGACCCAATTCAGGATAATTCGAAAATAGTTTTACGCCTTTTTTCTTTTCCTGGTATTCAAAAAGGATATCGATACTATATAGGTTGCCCAAGCGGTATGTGAAATGGGTCGGAATCGTTTTGGCCTCTAAAAATTCATAACTGTATGATCGGTATACATCAGAAGCGCGGTTTAAATAAATATCCACAACATCTTCCGTTCTGGCGTATCCAATTACATAATAGAATTTATTGTCCAATGCATAACCATTAATTTCAGCAAAATATTCTTTGAAAGGGTTATATAAAGGGTCAGTGGAAGGGTGTATTTTTTTGCTTTCACTTTTTTCCCATTCCCAATTTTGATCCATTACCCATTCATTGTGCCGACTGGATTGGGAATAATGAATCGCTAACATCGTTTCTGCAAATAGGGGGCCCTCAGCCCTTAGGTGAAATCCCAGTTCATCGTTATAATCAATTATATGTGTAATCTTCCCCAACAGACTTGTGTTATGTTCTTTGAATACAGTTGGCATTTGCTGAAGTGTAAGGGCGCCACCCGTATTATTTACAAAATCCCATCTTTCATATGGAGATAAAGAAGCAAAAAGATAATTCTTATAAGAAAGGCCTATTGACCATGGACCTAAATAAATATTTCCGTCACCATATATGCCCGATCCATTTCTATCTTTTTTTGCCAGTTCGATTGAAAAATCTGATGATTTTCCAAAATAATTGAAGTTTATACCGTATAATTTATGAGAAATGTTTTCAGTTATTTTTGTCCCTGGATTTGGGTGATCTTCATTTACATTCAACAATTGAAACTCGATAAATGATTGATCAAACATCATCCCCGCTCGTCCGCCAACCATTTTATTATCAATGCCGTAATTTGGAACGCGATCATCGAAGCCTACTACTTGGTTTGAGGATCGCCAAATCTCTTGTGTACCGCCTAAAGCATCATAATAGTATTTATCATTTGACCAACTTACAAGTATGCCTCGAATTCCTGTATCGAAATTAATGGCTTGATCGTCTACCATATTCATAACCAAACCTTTGCCCCAAAATTCGTAAAGATCTCCAAATTTTATGGTGTATGAATTCTTAGAATATTCTACACGGAACTTTCGAAGCCCTTTCACATCCCGACCTAATTGGGGTGGGTCAGCTAACTCAAACTGGAGCCATCCTGTCCAGTTATTCCAGTAACCATTTAAATCTACGCGATCTTCAGAGAAATTGAAGTCATTTGTACTTTTTCCATACCCCACGTAAGCATTCCCGGAAATGGAAATTTGACCAAATCCGACACTAACCAGCATGATTGCCCATAAAGGTCGACCCAGGAAATTCATGATAAGATTATGAATCTATTTTGAGTGCAGATTTTATTTCTTTTTCCATCTCGGTCTCATCTCCCGGGAGATAACCATAATGTCTCCAGAGTATTTTTCCATCTTTATTAATTAGGATGTTGGTAGGCATAAGGTTGCCGTTTAATTTTTTAAAGGTTTGACTATTTGGATCTTGGAAAACTTCAAAGGTGTATTTTTTTGATCGAATATAACTCCTTACTTGGGAAAGGCTTTTTTGGCTATCGATGCTCACGGCCAAAATGGAGAGCCCATTATCTTTGTATTTTTTTTCAAATTGATCCAGATAAACCATTTCTTTTTTGCAGGGGGCGCACCACGTGGCCCAAAAATTGATCAGGACAGGACCTTCCTTGAGATAATTCTGGAGCATAACAGATTGACCATTGAGCTTTTTCAATTTAATAGTGGGCACTTTATTTTGTCCGAAAATAATGGGCACAGCTAATGCCATGATGCATATCAAAATTCGATTTTTCATAATATTTTTTTTAATTAGAGCAGTTTGCTCAAGAAAGCGTGCAATTCATTTTCTGGAATGAATTTTAGACTAATTCGGCTGATATTATCAGCAGTATTCACGTCCATATTGAATGTATATATCACTGGAATTTCAACAGTTTCAAGTGCCACTTGCATAGACCATCCGCCAACAGTAAAATCGATCAGTGGAGAAAAGAAATGAAATGGTTTATAAAAGACGCGCTTACTGTTCAATCCATGAATATTATGATCGGGTGTATCAACCAGAACTGCCAATGGATTCCCTTGTGAATCCAAGAGCTGAATGACGGGAATTGTACGGTACTTTCCCAATTGAATATTTTGCGTAATCTCTTCGGGAAAATTATATTTATCCCGATTAAAATAAAAGACGGTGAGGTTGCCATCTTGTTTGAGCCCAGAATAGGGTAAAGACGTTAACATATCTTTAATGATAGACCCTTTTAATTCATAGTTTACCGACATAACTATTTGAAATTCTTTACGATTATCCGGATCATAATTAAATTGAGGTCGCTTCAATTCCACCTGGTAAGGATTGTCCATTAAATTGGTTAAAACTTCCAACATCATATTGGTGTTTGATTGGTTCTCCGGACGATCATTCTCATAATCATTTTGTGAAATGTCCAGAACCCATTCTCCGTTTTCTTCCCGCAGACCTTTGGGGTCTATTTCGCCTCTGGCGCCAATATTTAAATCCAATTTTTTCTCTAAATCAATAATGGCCGCATCAATAGATGAACCAACATTAATTGCTTTTTCACCATAAGTAGGCGGTGTTCGCATCCGCTTACCTTCTGTAAGTGTGGGATAGGGACCTTTCTCAACTTTGGGTAAATAGGGCATTAACATTGTATTAATCGTATCCGATAACTTTTGGTTAATGCCATTAATATTGTTGTAGTCTCCGCGTAGTTTATTAATAGAAAGTTCATCCCACGTAGCGAGATCAATTAATTGAATTGAAATGGTTATTTTATTGAGTGCCCTTTCAAATTTCCCAAGAACAAGTAGGTTCTTCGTCCCCGGTCTCTGCTGAAGAAGCAATGATCGATTTGTCATTATTTCTTCTAATCCTTCTTTATTCTTAAGATAAATACGATCATGCTGGCTTAATGTTTTATGCACCATCTCCGCTAAACCATCTGCGAGCCATCCAATTGCAACATCAGTTTTCGTGTTATCAAAAGGAATGATATAAACATGAAGAGCGGGTGGCGCACCATATATGACGCCAGCTAATAAAAGTATAGAAAAGATTGATTTAGTTTTGGTAAACATGTGCTTCTAAATTACTCGGTTTTAAGATTTATTCTTAATGCTAATTTTTCTGTCCCGATTGTAATTGTTTTTCAATTTTTGCCCATGAGTCCCGTAATGGAACGGTTCGATTGAAAATGAGTGTTTCTTTAGAATCGGGATCCTTGCAAAAATACCCCAATCGTTCAAATTGAACTGGAATGCCTATCTTTGCGCTTTCCAATTCCGGCTCTAGTTTACAATCTTTCAAAACGGTGAGAGAATCTGGATTCAATGCGTCAATGAAATTCTCTTTTGACGCTGGATTGGGGACGCGAAATAGTCGATCATACAATCTTACTTCTGCACCGATGGCATGTTTCGATGACACCCAATGAATCGTCCCTTTTACTTTACGCCCATCCGGTGAAGTACCTCCTTTTGTTTTAGGATCGTAGGTACATTTTAATTCAATGACGTTTCCATCATCATCTTTAATCACTTCATTGCAAGTAATAAAGTATGCATAACGTAATCGAACTTCTCGACCGGGTCCCAATCGGAAAAATTTTCTCGGTGGATCTTCCATGAAATCATTTTGCTCTATATATAATTCGCGACCAAATGGTACTTGACGTTTTCCTGCCGTCTCGTCTTCAGGGTTATTTATCGCATCCAGTAATTCGTCCTCCCCTTCACGGTAGTTGGTAATTATCACTTTAAGCGGATTCAAAACAGCCATTCGTCTTTCACATCGTTTATTTAAATCACCTTTTAACGTGGATTCCAACTTTGTCATTTCCATCACATTATTCCGTTTGGCAATCCCGATTTCATCCATAAATGTTCTTATGGCTTCAGGGGTATATCCTCGACGTCTTAGACCCGACAGTGTGGGCATCCGGGGATCATCCCATCCTGATACATGATCCTCATCCACCAATAGCTTTAACAATCGTTTGGACATTATTGTATAACTTAAGTTTAGTCTGGCAAATTCAATTTGCTGAGGGTGATAAACCCCTAACGCATCCAAATACCAGTCATATATGGGACGATGGTCTTCAAATTCTAAAGAACATAAAGAATGGGTTACGCCTTCAATCGAATCTTCCAATCCGTGGGCCCAATCATACATCGGGTAAATACACCAGTCATCTCCGGTACGGTGATGGTGGGCATGAAGAATTCTGTAAATAACCGGGTCTCGCATATTCATGTTAGGATGGGCCATATCAATTTTAGCTCTCAGCGTATGGCTACCATCCGAAAAATCGCCATTTTTCATTTGTGTGAACAAGACCATATTCTCATCTATGGAACGATTACGGTAGGGGCTCTCTTTTCCGGCTTCTTTTAAGTTACCCCGCATATTTCGGATTTCATCTGCAGTAAGATCGCAGACATAAGCCTTTTCATTCTTAATTAAATCAACTGCATAATCATATAGCTGTTGAAAATAATCTGAAGCGAAATACAATCGGTCTTCCCAATCATATCCCAACCATTTAACATCCGTTTGAATAGATTGTACATATTCTTCCTCTTCAGCAATTGGATTGGTGTCGTCAAATCGCAGGTTGCATTTACCGCCGAATTCATTTGCGATACTGAAGTTTAAACAAATAGCCTTTGCATGGCCAATATGTAGATAGCCATTTGGTTCAGGAGGGAATCGCGTATGAATACGATTTTCAAATTTCCCTGAAATGTTATCTTCATCGATAATTCGTTGTATAAAATGTCGTGGTTTGATGTTTTCTTCCATTTATTTCGGTAATCTTTCTAATGCCGTACCCAGACGTCGAATACAAGTTTCTTTTCCCAATAATTCCATAATATCAAAAATAGATGGCCCGTTTAACGTACCGCATACTGCCAAACGAACGGGCATAATAATCTTTCCCAAGCCCAACTCTTTCTCTGATACATATGATCTGAATGTACTTTCAAGTTCTTCTTTGCGCCATGCGGGTAAAGTCATTAATGATTCGACAAAATTAGATATAAGTGTATTTACAGAACCATCCTTCCAAGCTTTTTTCAATCCCTTTTCATCATAAGCTACAGGATCATTGAAAAAATATTCTGATTGATTTACAAATTCAATTAACGATTTTGCCCGAACTTTTAGGAGTTCAACAATGGAAATGAGCAAAGAGATTTCACTCCCCTTGCCCCAATCAGGTTCATTGTCTCGAATGGCATTCAATAAATCGTCAGTGGATGTTGCCATCACATACTGGCCGCTTAGCCAATGCAGTTTTTTCTCATCCCAAACGGCACCTTTTTTCTGCACCTGTTTTAAATCAAATGCATCGGCCAGTTCATTTATCGAAAATATTTCTTCTTCCGTTCCAGGATTCCAACCCAATAAGGCCAAATAATTCAACAAACTTCCAGAAAAATACCCATCATTTTTAAATTTTTGAACGCCGGGTGCACCATGGCGTTTGCTCAATCGTTTTTTATCCGGACCTAAAATCATAGGTAAATGAGCAAAAATGGGTTCATCATAACCAAGCGCCTTATAGATTTGGATCTGCTTGGGCGTATTGGAAACGTGGTCTTCTCCACGAATGACATGGGTAATGCCCATATCATGGTCATCAATCACCACAACAAAATTATAGGTTGGAGATCCATCTGAGCGTACAATAATAAAATCATCCAACTCCTTATGGTCTACAGAAATATCACCATAAATTTGATCTTTGTACCGGATCTCTCCTTCTGGTATTCTTAATCGCAAGGTGAATCCAATCCCTTGATTCAATTTCTGCTTAATATCTGCTTCCGATAAATTTCTGCATGTTCCGGGATATTGATAATGGCCTTCGTTTCGGGCCGTCTGCAAATCATCCTTTGAGCAAAAACATTGATAGACATGGCCTGAAGTAGTCAGGTCCTTCACTCTTTCCTTATACACATCCAATCGTTGCGATTGATATAGAAGCGGCTTATCCCAATGGAGTCCCAGCCAGGATAAGGATTCTAAAATTTGTTCCGTATATTTTTCTTGTGATCGTTCCGGGTCAGTATCTTCAATACGAAGATAAAATTGTCCCTTATTTTTTTGGGCAAATAGCCAATTAAACAGGGCTGTACGGGCACCGCCAATATGGAGTTCCCCTGTTGGACTGGGTGCGAATCGAACTTTTACGGATGGATTTATCATAGAAAATTGACGAGGAAATTAAGCAATGATCATGATGTAAATTGAGGAGAAAATCAATAAATAGATAAAATGCGGAGGGGCTGAACTACATTTCATTACGATCAGTGAAGAAGCATTTTAAATATACCCCCTTCTTTTGAGCCATTCTTTTCCCGCGTTATTTTTGAAGTATTTTTCACGGGTTCGTGCTTCTTTAGCGTTTTTACACTTCTCAGAATAAACTAATTTCCAATTAGTGCCACGTCTTGTGGTATAGTTTTTGCCCGAATTATGGTCGATAATCCTATCTGCGAAATTAGAACTCATACCTGTGTAGTTCATGCCTTCTTCAGATTTTAAAATATAGACAGTCCACATAAATTAAATCCTCACCCGGCTTGCTCATCGTAATGAGCTCTGCGATTAAAGATGAGCGGAGGGGGAGGGATTCGAACCCCCGAAGAGTTTCCCCTTGCCGGTTTTCAAGACCGGTGCAATCAGCCAGGCTCTGCCACCCCTCCAATATTTAGTATTATATTAAAAAACGTCCGGCGAATTTAGGATACTTCAACTATAATTTTTCCCGGGAATTTTGTTATTTTAATAGAGACATCTTTCTGGTTTTAATAAAATCACCAGATCGAAGTTGATAAAAATATATTCCACTGGGTAAATCGGTTCCGTTAAAAGGAACCACATGGGTACCGGCATTTCTGAACGCATTAGTTAAAGTCATAACCTCTACCCCCAACGTATTGTAAAGTTTTAATGTTGTATTGCCGCTATGAGGTAATTCGTACTGAATTTGTGTCGTCGGGTTGAATGGGTTGGGATAATTTTGCTTTAATTCATAATTTTCCGGGATTATCGACTCATCCCCAGTGGCCAGGTTCCCGTCTGGCGATGGTTTTAAAATAAAAAGCCCTTCTTCCATCGAGCTCACAATAATTGTGCCACTATTAAAATAAGGATAATTTCCCCATGAGCCGACAAATGAAGCATAATCTCCAGAAGGATAGGTGTCAAAGCTGGCTAACTCCAAAGGATTGGTTGGATCTTTTATAGATAAAAGGCGGAGCCCGGCTGAATAGTTCGATTGAAAAAGCAAGTCCCCTTTTACATAATTATTGTGATCAATAGTGTTCAACCCGGAATCATAAACATTTATAATCTTAGGGTCGTCCAAATCAGAAAGGTCGAAGATCAGGGTGGTTTGGGTGTCATCATTCCCGTAGTATTCATTTAGTTCGTCATTGACGAAGAAATATTTATGGTCTTTAGAGAGCCATCCCTGGTGTATATATCCGAAATCATTATCCTCGAATTTTGAAATAATCTTTATATTTTCTTTATTTGTTACGTCAGCAATACCCAAAGCTGTCTCATTGCAGGTAAACGCAATCTCTTTCCCTTGGTAATTCTGATCCGGACCTTTATAAATAACAAACTGACCATCGTGGATATATCCATCATTATACCTTCCGGTTGTTTTATCACCCAAGCAACCAGCATAAGTTGGATTAGCAGGATCATTAATATCTATGATATGTGCGCCACACTTATATTCATCTAAAGATGCAGATCCAATCCCAACTGCATAAGCAAAACCAGTTTCTTCATTAATAGCAATATTATGGACTGATCCAATTAGATCATAATGATAGGTCATTGAGAATTCCGTGAATTCTGTAACACCTCGAAGTTGAGTAAGATCAAAAATTTGCACACCATGGTTGCCTGCGTTATCAGCAACAACAAATACATGGTCCTTATACACTTTCATGTCTCGCCATGTCGCACTGGTGGTCGCCGTCGGTAAAAATCCAACAACAAATGGAATCAATGGATTTGACACATCCACGAAAGAAGTACCATTGAATAATCCTACAAGTGCGTATTCTTTACCACTCGTGGAATCTGTCCAGCCCCAAATATCATTCAGTTCTGTACGAACCCCGCCACTGAGTTCACTTGGGGTAAGATATGCCATTAGATCTAAACTATTGCAGTCATAATCCCCGGCTTTCCCATTTTCACAGGGGACTATTACACCTTTTATACTCACGGATTTATTATCGCTGGAAATATCATGACTAAGGGCCCAATTATTATTTTCATCCGTATTATAGATATAAGCTTTTTCCCCATAAGTGGCTCCAATGGTCAAATGACCATTAATCAATTCTAAATTCCGGCCGAATTTACCCTCGTGAGATGATGGTGATTCAATCGTTTGGAAAAGTGAGAATGTATTAAAATCTTCAGTGGAATAAATAAAGGATTTTTCACCATTAAAATGCCCTACTGCAATTTGGTTGTTTTCCATTGCAATGGAAGCGCCAAAATAAGTACCAACTTCATCTTCAGGGTTGGAGATTTTTGTTACTTTTTCCCATGATTCATTTTCCAATTTATGAATTTCAATAAATCCCTTTTTATCATAACCCGGAGATCCTATTATTGCGTATTCACCTGATAATTCAACTGAAAACCCAAAACGCCCATTGCTTTGGTAATAGTATGGAGAAAACACATGGCTTTCAGTCCATGAATGGGTCATTGTGTTAAAATCATATTGAACGGCCACATTGCCATCGCGAGAGCCGATTAAAGCTTTTTGCCCATCAATGGAAATGGAATGTCCAAAATGGCCATCGTCATTTATATAATTATAATTTAACGGAGAACCGGTACGCCATTCTTCCCCTTCTTTATACAACGTAAATACTTTCCCCTCTCCATTGTGCGCATCCCGATCGCCAATTAAAATTACATCTTCGCCAACAGCGACTTCGGATCCAAAATCCATGGTCCATTCATCAGAATCGGGACTAATTGCCTTGATTAGTGTCCATTTATCGGTATCATTTTTTTGATAAAGAAAAGCGCCGCCCTGGATGTTAGCACGATGGGGTGAACCTACAATCATTAAGTCATTATTTATATCAATGGCGAAACCAAAATCGAACCCAATCTCACCCTGGATCGGCGCCAATATTTCGTTTTGATCTAAGCCCCCAATGGCATTAGGTGAATAAATATAGACAGAACCATTATTTAAAGATGACCCAGTTTGGCCGACGTAGAAGACGCCATCAGAAATAGCTACATCCCCTGCCACACCAAAACCCAGTGAATTGTGATCACGGTTCTTAGGCGAATCCGGATGTAAGAGGCTTTCAGCCAATAAAATGAATGGAATGAAAAAGATTAATTTTCGCATTTGAATTCCTGATAATTTGAAATTACACTAATATTACTACGATTTATTGATCATTTAACGCCGAGAAACTACTCACAATTTTATCCATAATGATATCGTAAAGATCATCAACATAACCATCTACCGGTAAAGAATTAGAAGTGGCTGCAATCACAAGCGCCTTTGATGGAACTACAAAGATAAATTGCCCAGCATAACCCAAAGCATTATAAATATTAACGCCATTTACTTTGGCAGTCCACCAGAGGTAGCCGTACCCCCAACTTTGACTAGCGTCAAATGGTACAATCATTTCCGTAGATTTATTGACCCAAGATGATGATATTATTTCGTTTCCGTCTGATTGTCCATTTTGTAAAAATAGTTGTCCGAATTTGGCCATATCTCTCAATTTCAAATCCAAACCGAAACCACCATTAGAAATACCATAAGCATCTTGGGACCAACTATAATCTGAAATACCCAATTTTGAGAACAGATGCGTATCCCCAAATGTTTTTGCCGATTGTTCAGTTCCCGCCGTGAAAATATATGACAAAACATGGGTACCCGCAGAAGTATAGTTCCAATAAGTACCTGATGGATATAATAAATCTTTTTCTAAAATGAATTGCAATGGATAAGCAGCCGCTAAATATGTAATATCATCGGTAATACCAGAAGACATGGTTAATAGCTGGGCAATGGTAATTTCCCCTTTAAGTGAGTCAGCCACATTAGGATAATACGAATCAAGCTTTTGGTATTCATCTGCGATCATGCCTTTGTCTATGGCAATACCGACTAAAGCGGACAGTACACTTTTGGTCACAGACCAAACTGGATATTTACTATTCTTATTACCGTTTTTGTAATCTTCAACAACCATTCTACCTTTATAAACAATGGCCATACTGTAAAATCCCGAGAAAGACTTAACATGATTAATCCCTTTTTCCAAACTTTCGGTATCTATCCCTTCGACATTAATTTTTCCCGTTTGCCAATCTTCTGCAAGATTTAAATTTTTCCAATCGAGAACTGTTTCAATTTCATCTGGTTTTTTATCCTCACATGAAATCACAAACATCAATGTCAAGAAGACATTCAGAATCAAAATGGATTTATATGGATATTTCATTCGCATTAATTAAATTTTTCAAGTATCTGCTACGCTACTTCATTTTAACCCCAATGGTGAGCTTAATACAATAAAATAAAGGATGATATTGTCCGATTAAGGGGATTACAGAAATTTTAAGAGCCCATATGTAAAAAGGTGTGACCCTGTCCTTGGTATAAACAAAAAAGCCCCACGCTTTGGTGAGGCTCATTTGTGGTTATAGCGTTCAGACTACTTCAATAATACCATCTTCCTTGTCTTAACAAAGCCTTTCGTCTGCAAATGATAGAAGTAAATACCTGCAGAAACTGGTTTGCCGAAATTATTCCTCGTATTCCAAATAATGGATTGATAACCTGCATTCATTTCTGCATTTAAAATGGTAGCCACTTCCCTTCCCATAATATCATAAATAATGAGTCGTACGTGCGCAGCTTTTGGTAAATCATATTGGATCGTTGTAACCGGGTTAAATGGATTGGGATAATTTTGATGGAGGGCAAATTCCTTGGGCAACGGTATGAGTACAACTTCAAAATTGCCGGAACTGATCACATCATTATCGCTATTAATATATGTATATGAAAGATCAATAGTCACGTCCCGCTTTTGATAATGCTGGAGATTTACCTTTATTTGATCACCCTTGTTCAATGTTTGATGGATCAGCATTTTTCCGGTCACCGTATCCTGTTTACTCAGTGACATAGCACGTTTCTGTATTAATTTATTTTCTTTTATTGAAACACCAATTTCTATGGGTGAGTAATCAAAAAATAATTCTGCTGCAACCGTCCCCAATGGGGGCATAAAGGTCAGTAATTCATTATCATAATGATAATTCAGTGGCACGCCTACCTGTGGGTTGGCTTTGGCCATCAATTTCCCTGCTTGATCATTATCCCAGTGCCACATGCGGACAAAAACCATACCATCACGTGCATTGTAAATGCCGTCTAATGCAGGTTTAAAGTTCGGTGCTGTGCCAGTGACAGGCCCTATCTCAAACTGGGTGTCCTTCCCTTCCCAACCGGAGACAAATGTATTCAAATCGGTAATACCAATAGATCCATCCACATCGTAATCAGCCAGCAGCGCCACATTGTAAATATATTCCAGGTTATCGGTCACATTGTTAGCCCGGTCCCTGAGACCATTCACAGTCAGGGTGAACTCGTCCCCACCGGTGAAGGGTGCCGCAAGCGTAATGATCATTTTTGTCTGTTCTTCAATATTCTGCGTAAAGCCCACATTGTCGCCCTGGGCAGAACTGAAACTAACATTGCCCGCCAACACCGGCTCTGACAGGGTCATTTCGATAGAAACATTATCAAAAATGGACAGCGTATTGGTGGTGGGTACTGAAACAGAAGAGATGCCCGGGGCAGTGAAATCGACCATAAAGCCATTGGAGGCGGCCACTTCCGATAGATTGCCCAGGCCGTCCGTGGCGCGGACGCTGAAGAAGTATTGTGTATTATCAGCAAGATTGAGATCGCTAAAGGTGTGTGATGTGGCTGTACCTATATCCGTCCACCCTACAATATCCGATCCTTTGGCTTCAGACCCCAGGGCTACCTCATATTTGGCGATGCCGTTGACGTCCTCGAAACCATTCCAGTTGGTACTGGCGGAGGTATTCACATTGGCCCATTCAATATCCTCCCCGCTGCCATCGGCAATAGTACCTATGGTAGGACCGGTGCGGTCGATAGTGACACCGTCGGAACTAGCAAAAGCCTCATTGCCCACCAGGTCTAAGGCATACACCGTACCGTAATAGGTCTGGTTATTATCCAGATCCAGACTGCTTAAGGCTATTGACTCCGCCAGGCCCACATTCGTTCGGGCAACTACATTCCCGGCGCCGGGCTGAGTACCCAGGCTATATTCATAATGGCTGACTCCGCTGGGCGTATCGGAAAAACCAGACCAGGTCAGCGTAACTAATGTAGTGTCGGTTTGGTATGATTCACCGTTAGAAACTATACCTGCTACAGGACTAGTCAAATCCATTTGAAAACCGTCGGATGAAACCACATCAGAAACACTCCCCACTGCATCGGTAACACGTGCATTGCTGTAATACTGAATATTCTCAGTGAATGAAGTTAAATCAATGGACACCACGTTCGAATCACCTTTGAACCAAGATACAACATCATCATTACCTGCTGAAGTTCCAATTGAATATTCATACTTTGATATGGTGTCATTATCAGTTGCCATTGTTATTATTTTGGCGGATTTACCAGGACCATACCAATCAACATTAACTAAACTATTACTAAAGTCGGTCTGCCAGGTATCCAAATCATACCAACTGCCTAATGGGGTTGTTCCATTGTCGTTGATGTTTACATTATTTGAGCTACCTGCCGAATTAAATAATGTATCGCCTAACCCTTCATTGAACTTCCAATAACCAATCAGACTAGATGGCGTTCCCTGCAGTTCTCCGTACAGATTCGATTGAATTTCTTCTGAGGTTAGGGGATAATTCCATACTCTCAGTTCATCCAAAATCCATATTGGTTCTCCTGGTGCCTCTTCATACACGGGTGATTCAACCCCTAAGAAATTAGTTTCAGTAGTGATAAGTCCTATTAGATCCTGATGTTCGTTTTGTCCAGCCCAGTCATAACTGGTGATTTCAGTCCCATTTAAGTATGTCTTGGCCGAATGGTTTTGAGTGCTTTTCTGTAAGGTGATATGGTACCATTTATCCTTCGCTAAATTTCCACTACTGTTAAGATGACTATGATCGGTTCCAAAGTTATACTTAATAGGAGCTGCCCGAGCTAGCCCATCATTTTTATTTTCCCAATTGAATTCCATCCTCGTTCTAGAAATAGCCATAGTAAGTGTCCAAGGACGCATCAGTACAATAGATAATGAATGATCGTATTCTTCAGGACCAATGTATTTGACCCATAACTGGACAGTAAAGTCATTATTTAAATTAAAGGGGTCAATAAAATTAGCACCCTGACCACTACTCCATTTAAAAGATGTATTTCTAAATACACCAGGCGATTCTGAAACTGAGCTGATCACCGGTTTTTCATTATCAATAAATACACCATCTGTTCTAGATGTATCCGAAACCTGACCAGAAGTAGCTGTCCCTCTTACGCTAAAATAATAGGTGGCGCCGCTGGTCAGGGTGAGGCCGGTTGCAGTCACAAAGGTATCTGTGCCGGTGCTGGTCCAATCTACAAAATCGTTATAGCCCGTTGTCCCAATTGCATATTCGTAAGTAACAGTACCATCGTTATCAAACTTTTTCCAATGGGCAGATAAGGATGTGGTTGCATTACTAAAATCTATTTCCAGTGTGTCCGATAGTCCATCGGAGATTGTGTTTGCTTTGGGATTTCGACTGGAATATTTGCTCTCATAGGCACCCATATCCGGAGCACTTCCTGATGGGTTGGGCCGGGAATTACCATCTATATCTGTAGAAGGTGCATTGTAAGTAACACCGTCAATTACAATAGAGGCAATACCGGCGCCTATGGCAGGGGAAAAATTTGAAAGATGGTAATTACCATTTGCTGCATCGACAAAGAGTGGATCAGAATCAATATTGTTATTCCAAACTACAAAACTTCCTAATGATTGAAGATTACCAAGAATATTCGAATACATGATTTTCAAACTGTCGTCAGTACCCATTGCTCCACCTGTATTAAATATGATTTCACTTTCACCATTGTTTCGGATAATTGAGTTAATAATTGAAACATAACTATCTGAAAAACTTATTCCTAGCGAGTTAGAAATCATTGTATTGGAAGTATCATATTTATTATTAACAATAGTCACATTTACCATTGAGAATGTTCCACCATGACCATAAATAGCATTTCCACCATAACTATTTATTTTATTCTCATAGATAAGAACATTTTCTAATATTACATTACTTTCATAACCACTATGTATTCCACCACCTGCCATGTGGGCTAAGTTATTACTAATTGTGGTATTTCGAATTTTTAGATGACTTATACCCTCAATTTTAATCCCCCCGCCATAGCCACCACTAACTCCAGATTCATAACTTATATTTTCACTTATTATACATGATTCAACAATAGGTGATGCTCCATTAATTGTAATACCTCCGCCTGTATTTTGTGCATACCCATTGGTAATGGTAAATCCTTTCAATACAGTTGTAGAATCTTCACTATTCTCAAATGTCACCACAGACCCACTCTCATTACCATCAATAATCGTTGTCTTTTGATTCTCACCAATTACAGCAATATTTTTGCCGTTGAAATTGATATTTTCAATATAAGTCCCAGCCGCTACGGAAACCGTATCACCATCTGATACGACATCAATGGCCGCTTGGATTGTTGTATAGTCACCCGTTCCATCTTTTCTAACCGTATAAATTGTTTTAGGTAAAGGTGTACCCAGCTCACTTTCATAGGCACCCATATCCGGTGCTGAGCCGGCGGGGTTGGGCCGGGGATTGCCAACCATATCGGTGGAAGGTGCATTGTAAGTAACATCCGAAATTGTTACGGAACTGGCGCCGGCACCAATGGCCGGGGAATAGTTTAATAGGCTGTAGTCACCGTTGGCAGCATCCACAAAGGAAGGATTTTTATCGATGTTGCCGGAGCCCCAATTAAGAACAGCATTCCCTTCCACCAATACACTGTCTTGGCCGCCATCGATATCAGAATATTCAACAGTTAGATTACAAGAGCTTAGTATTCTTAACTGAGTTGATTCATTCCCGCTAATTATACTATTGATGATTGTATTTGTGCCACCTTGAAGCATAACACCCATATTATTGGCGTTGTTAATTATAGATGAATTAATAACTTGTGAGGAAACATCAATTCCATCAAAAAATAAGCCGCCACCTGAACTATTATCCGAAATAAGCGATGAAACAATTTTTATATTCGACGTTGTGGCATGTATAGTACCATCGTTTGCTCCGGCGGTATTACCGGTAATAACACAATTCTTGATAGTGGTTATATCAGATGTGGCAGGGTTATAGGTATAAATAGCACTGCCTAGATTTGCAGAACAATTTGTAATCATTACATCATTTAACTGGGGATTAGAATATCTTGCAAATATTCCACCTCCAAGAATGTTACTTTCAAAATTTATTCCTACCCCATTTGTCAAGGTAACACTTTGCAAT
>Ga0209042_1000586_pt1 | contig 36836 bp, 32 predicted proteins | sample SaaInlV_200m_DNA_6_FD_184649 | JGI IMG/M metagenome (GOLD analysis project Ga0209042, IMG submission 184649) | Marine microbial communities from expanding oxygen minimum zones in the Saanich Inlet - SI037_S2LV_200m_DNA (SPAdes) (version 2) | ecosystem: Environmental > Aquatic > Marine >...
AAGCCTCTCCCGCCAAAGGAAACGAAGTTTCCTCTGGACTCCTGTTTGCCGTGTCGCCACATTCTCATCGTTCGTCGCTTCGTTACTATGAAGTGCGCCAGCTAAAAAAGCGCTTAGCCCGCTAAGGCGGGCTCATTTTCGGCTTACGCCAAAAATACCTGCGCTTTATGACTGGCGCACTTCGCAAGCGAGTCCCGCCATCGGCGATTTTTGCTAGTCCGCAAAAATCCTCTCCTCGGCGGGACAAAAAGATAAGATTTAAAAGAAATGTAGAATCTAGGTTTATATACCTACCACAGCCATGCATATTCCTTTATCTCATCGCCATCGTTTCGATGGTGATGACAGCGAAGGCAAGGCAAAGAGCGAAGGCGTTTCGCCTTTGCTTTTTGCTTTGTCGCGGGTTTGCAAAGGGCTCGCTCTTTGCCGCGGATTGTTAAGGGCGCGGAGCCCTTAACACTAGGAAGAGGTTTTCGAAGGCTGCGGCGGGTTTTAGTGAGCGTGCGAGGGCGAGTTTTGTTTCTGATATGATTTTTTGCAGGTATTCTAGTGGTGGTGGCGTGGTGATTTCTAGGGTGTTTCGGAGTTGTTGTTCTTTATCACGATGGAAGAGCAGTGTTGTATCGCCGTCGAGGGCTAGGAGGTGCAGGTCGCGATACCATGTGAGGATATCTTCTAGCAGTGCTGTTGTCTCTCTGATGGATTGCACTGAGGCGGCTCCTTCAATTTCTTTCTGTACTGCTTGTTTTTGTATTGCTGTAAGGTCTTTATTTCCTGTGAGGGCATGTTCTGAGCGGACTTCTTCGAGGAGTTTCTTCTGTTTGTCTTCGATAGTTTTCGTCATCGTTATGACGTCGCTGTTGAGGTCGTTGTAGCTTTTGTAATGTCCTTTTTCTAGTATATTGTATAGTGCTTTTCTTGCGGTATTGTCGCCGGAGTTTTTTATTCGGAGTGCTCGTCCTATTGATCCTCGTGCCTGCCATGCCAGGTGCTGTGCTTCATCTTGTGAGCATCCGTGGTTATTTTCTAGGATTTTCTGTATTTCTTCTTCTTTAAGGGCGTGGAAAGTTATCTTTTTACATCTCGATAGTATTGTTGGGAGGAGAGCGTCGGGGTTATCTGTTACTAGGATTATTATTGCGTCGAGGGTAGGTTCTTCGAAAGTTTTTAGCAGTGCGTTAGCGCTGAATGTCAGCATCCTATCGGCGTCTACTATTATGAAGATTTTTTTATCGGCTTCGTATGGTGGAAGGTTTACTTCTTCGATAAACATCCTCATGCTTTCGATGCTATGGAGTGCGAGTTTGCCTTCGGGTTTGTAGATATGTATATCGGGGTGGTTTCCGGAGGATATCTTTTTTACGTTGCTTTCAGCGTTCTTTCCTTGCGACAGTATCATCTTCGCCATTGCTATGGCGAAGAGTGTTTTCCCTACGCCTTCATTCCCTGCGAACAAGAGTGAATTCCCTATTGTTCCGCCTTCTACCATGCGTTGCAGGCATTTTTTTGCTATGTCGTTTCCGATAAGATCTTTCATGAATATTTTTGCTCGAAAGCTGTGAGGACGTCGTTATATACGCCATCTTTTGTTTGTGTTGCGTCGATTATACAGTAGCGTTCTGGATATTTTTTTGCCTGTGCGAGGAATCCTTCTCTTACGGTGTTGTGGAAGTCGATATCTTCGGATTCTATGCGGTCGTTACCATCGAGTCTTGCGAGGCCAATTTTGGGATCGATGTCGAAGAAAAATGTTAGTTCTGGCCATATGTTATCGCATGCGAAGGAACATAGTGTCTCGACTTCTTCGGCGCCGAAGCCTCTGGCGTGTCCTTGGTATGCTATTGACGAGTCGTTGAACCTGTCGCACAGCACTATTTTTCCGTCGTTGATGGCGGGTTTTATTAGTTCTTCGACGTGTTGTGCTCGTGCTGCTAGGAAAAGGAGGAGTTCTGCGCGGTCGCCGACGGCGGCATCGGTTTCGTTGCTGAGAAGCCACTGTCGTATCACTTCGCTAAGCTTAGAGCCTCCTGGCTCGCGCGTTATTACTATAGGGAGGTTCCGTTTTTGCAGCTCTAATGCCAAGCGTTCTATTGCTGTCGATTTCCCCGACCCTTCTCCGCCTTCGAAAGTGATAAACATTTTTTATTCCTCGTGTTCTTCTTCCTCGATGTCTTGTTCTGGTGCTTCTATAGCCTCAACGACTTCTTCTGTTTCGATGACCTCTTCTGTTTCGATGATTTCTTCTCCGATAGAGTCTTCTGTTGGTGTTACTGGGAGGAAATTTTCTTCTTCGCAGTCTTCGTCGTTGTCGTCTTCGTCTTTGAAGCTTTCGACTTTCTGCATAGCGACGAGAGTGTCTTTCTTTTTGAGGTTTACGAGTTTGACGCCTTGTGTGTTACGTCCTTGTACACGCATACCTTCTACGGGGATACGTATCGTCTGTCCTCCTGACGACATCATTATGATACCATTATCGTCAGTAACTGGAAGCGCTCCTATTACTGCGCCGTTACGTTCGCTAGTTATTATCGATCTTACGCCTATTCCTCCACGGTTTGTCTCACGGAAGTCTTCTACGCGCGAGCGTTTTCCAAAGCCGTTCTCACATATTGTGAACATCGTCTCGTCGCCGTCGACGACTTGGCATGTAACAACTTCGTCGGGGTTTTCTTTGTCGTCGCGCAATGTTATCCCTCTAACGCCTCGTGCGGTACGTCCCATGCTTCTAACTTTCTTTTCGTTGAAGCGTACTGCCATACCTTTCTTTGTGAAGAGCATAATTTTCTGGTCTTCGCTAACCATACGTACAGAGATAACTTCGTCGCCTTCGTCGATAGTCACGGCGTATACTCCTTTACGTCGTGGGTGACTGAAAGCTTCTAGTGCGGTCTTTTTCACTATACCATTTCGTGTGGTGGTAAATATTGAAGCCTCTTCGTCGAAAGAACTCACGCGCACTACAGCGGCGACGTGTTCATCGGGCTGCATATCACCGAGTAGGTTCACTAGCGCTTTACCTTTTGATTTACGTCCTGTTTCGGGAATTCTCCACACTTTAATCCAGTAGCAGCGTCCTAGGGAGGTAAATACAAGTAGGTAGTCGTGAGTATGTGCTACGTACAGTCTTTTTATTATGTCGTCATTGCGATGCATCTGCATCCCTGCTATCCCCTGTCCTCCGCGGCGTTGTTCACGGAAGGTATCGACGGGCATACGTTTTATGTAGTCGTCCTGTGATATTGTTATTACTACTGGCTCGTTAGCGATGAGATCTTCCATCTCCATATCGGTTTCTGCCGCGACGATCTGCGTCTTACGCTCGCCTTTATGTCCTTTTTGTACAGCTTGCAGCTCTTCTCTTATGATATCTTTTACGAGGCCTTCACTGGAGAGGATATCTTTAAGGTTTTGTATTGTTATGACAAGCTGGTCGTATTCGTCTTGGATTTTCTCACTTTCCATGCCTGTGAGCTGGTATAGGCGCAGGTCTAGGACGGCGTTTACCTGTCTTTCTGTGAACTCGAAGCGTTCTACTAGCTCGTTTTTTGCTTCTAGACGGTTTGCGCTGGAGCGTATTATCCTCACAACCTCGTCGAGGCTATCGATGGCTTTGAGGTATCCTTCTAAGATATGCGCTCGGGATTCTGCTTTATTTAGCTCGTAGCGCGTCCTGCGTCGTATCACTTCGATGCGGTGTTCTATCCACGATGATATCATCTGCTTGACGTTCATCGTCCTTGGGAGGCCTTTATCTAGTGCTAGCATGTTACATCCGAAAGACGATTGCATCTCTGTATGTTTAAACAGCTGGTTTACTATGACGTCTGTTATCTCTCCACGTTTTAGGTCTACGACGATACGCATTCCGTCTTTGTCGCTCTCATCGCGGAGGTCAGAGATTCCTGTTATCTCTTTTCCGTTGATGAGGTCGGCGATATGTTCTATTAGTCGTGATTTGTTGACGTTGTACGGCAGCTCATCGACGACGATACGCTGTCGTTCTCCTGGCCCTGCGATATCTTCGATATGCGTTACTGCACGGATGACGAGTTTCCCTCTTCCGGTGCTGAAGGCATCGTATATTCCTTTAAAGCCGCATATCGTCCCTCCTGTTGGGAAGTCTGGTCCTGGCATTACTTTAAGGATATCGTCGACGGTGGTTAGCGGGTTCTCGAGGACGAGCATTGTCGCTTCTACGAGTTCTCGTAGATTATGTGGAGGGATATTCGTCGCCATCCCTACTGCTATCCCTGAGGATCCATTACAAAGGAGGTTAGGAAATTTTGCTGGAAACACTACGGGTTCTTTTTTTGTTTCGTCGTAGTTAGGGATCATATCGACGGTATCTTTGTCGAGATCTTCCATAAGGTTCATTGCGGCGTGTGTTAGTTTCGCTTCTGTATAACGCATTGCTGCTGGAGGGTCACCGTCGATAGAGCCGAAATTTCCCTGTCCATCGACGAGGGTATACCGCATTATCCAGTCTTGCGACATCCTTACTAGTGTTGGGTATATCACCTGCTCACCGTGTGGGTGGTAGTCTCCTGAAGTATCACCGGAGATCTTTGCGCATTTACGGTGTTTGCCTCCTGGCGACAGGTTCAGCTGTCTCATAGCGTATAGTATTCTACGCTGTGAAGGTTTAAGCCCATCGCGAGCATCTGGTAATGCTCGTGATATTATCACTGACATCGAATATCGCAGGTAGCTTTCTTTAACTTCGTCTTCGACATTACGAAGCAATATCGACTCATCTTTTGTGTAGTCGGTCATAACAATAAAATTCCTTTTTTTATACGTCTAAATTCTTAACAGAAAGGGCGTATTTCTCTATAAACCCTCGTCGTGGTGCTACTTCTTCGCCCATAAGCATTGTGAACATATGGTCGGCGTCTACGGCATCGGGAACGGTGACGCGTAAAAGCGTACGTTTTTCTGGGTCCATCGTCGTCTCCCACAGCTGGTCAGCGTTCATTTCACCTAGACCTTTATAACGTTGTATTTCTATGCCGCGTCTTCCATTTACGCGCATGAAGTCGATAAGCTCTTTTAGGATATATATTTTCGTCTTCTCGCCTTTATCTTCGACGATATCGTACAGGCCGCCATTAGGGGTGATATAATTTTCGAGGTCTATATTAAAACGTGCTAGTCCGTGGCGTATATTTTCCATAGCTTTCTCTTCGAAGAGCTCTGTACAAGGCAGTGCTCTTGGTCTAAAGAGTTTATCTTCTTCAGTGATTTCTTCGGGAGGTATTTTCTGCAGATGTTCTTCATAATCGCGGCGCTGTTTTTCTTCGTGTTCTACAGCGAGGTTCTCGAACTCTTTATCGGTATATACGAATCTTTTTTCTTCTCCTAGTGTCACCTGGAAACGCGCCAACGCCCCTACATCGCTTTTCGCTGCGAGGAATTCCCTGAAGGGCACGCCTTTACGCTCTACTGTCGCTATCAAAGCTTCGATGTCGAGGATAAGAGATACGAGGTGTCCGACCTCTTCTTTATCGATTGTGGTGCCATCGGAGACCTTTTTTAGTGTGATATCTGAGCGTCCTAGCTCTAGTAGGTAGTCATCCATCTCACGTTCTGATGCGATATAGCGTTTATGTTTTTTCCTTGTAACGCAGTATAGTGGTGGTTGTGCGATATATATGTAGTTATTTTCTACTAGGGAGGTCATATGTCTGTAGAAGAAAGTAAGGAGGAGCGTTCTTATATGCGAGCCATCGACATCGGCATCTGTCATTATTATTACTTTATGATATCGCAATTTTTCGAGGTTGAAATTTTCTGCTCCGATACCGCATCCTAGTGCTGATATCATCGTCCCAACTTCACGGTTTTTTAGGACTTTCTCTAATCGTGCTTTTTCGACGTTTATTATCTTACCGCGTATTGGGAGTATCGCTTGGAAGCGTCGGTCTCTGCCCATCTTCGCTGAGCCTCCTGCTGAGTCCCCTTCGACGATATATATCTCACATTTTGCCGGGTCGCGTTCTTGACAGTCGGTAAGTTTTCCTGGAAGTCTTGCGCTGTCGAGGACGCTCTTCCTTAGTGTGAGGTCTCGAGCTTTTTTCGCTGCCTCACGCGCTCGCGCTGCTAGTATTGATTTCTGCGCTATCGTTTTCGCTATAGCGGGGTTTTCGCCGAGGTATACGTTTAGCTCTTCACCGACGATCTGCTGTACTATAGAGCCTACATCGGCGTTACCGAGGCGCTGCTTCGTCTGTCCTTCGAACTGCGGGTTTGCCACTTTTGCTGAGATCACTGCTGTAAGGCCTTCGCGCATATCGTCGCCGGAGATCGCCATCTTATCATTTCTGAGGATGTTATTGTTCTTGATATATGTGTTTAGGACACGCGTCAATGCCGTCGAGAACCCTGTCAGGTGTGTGCCTCCGTGTCCTGTAACGATGTTATTTACATACGAATGGACAAGCTCTTTGAAGCCTCCGTTCCATTGCATAGCTACTTCTACTTCTATAGGGCCGTCATCGCCATCTTTTACGCCATGGAAATATATCGGTTCTGGGAACATCGGCTCTTTATGCTCGTTGAGGTATGAAACGAATGATTTAAGGCCGCCTTCGTAGCAGAACTGCACATCTTCTTTATCGATATCGCGTTCGTCACGGAAATATACGTTGATTCCTTTGTTTAGGAAGGCAAGCTCACGGAGTCTCTTAACGAGGCGTTCGTATTCGAAATCTACGACATCGAAAATCTCGGGGTCTGCCCAGAATGTTACCTTAGTGCCGCGTTTCTCAGTATCGCCAATTTCTTCGATGGTGCCTGTTGGGATGCCGCGTTCGAACTCCATGCGGTGTTTTTTTCCGTCGCGAGCGACGGAGACTTCGAGTCGTTCTGACAATGCGTTTACACAAGAAATTCCTACTCCGTGGAGGCCTCCTGACACCTTGTAAGCGCTTTTATCGAACTTACCTCCGGCGTGTAGTATCGTCATCACGACTTCCAAAGCGGAGACGTCTTTCCCCTGCTTACGCGACTGCTCTACATGCTTCGCTACGGGAATACCGCGTCCGTTATCTTCTACTGTGACTGACTGGTCTTTATGTAGGGTAACATGTATCGCGGAGCAGTGTCCTGCCATAGCTTCATCGATGCAGTTGTCAACGACTTCGGTGACTAGGTGATGAAGGCCGTTGAGGCCTGTATCGCCGATATACATCCCTGGTCTTTCCCGTACGGCTTGAAGTCCTTCAAGGACGGTGATATCGCTTGATTCGTAGTGTTTTCCTTCTTCCATAGTTTCCTTCTCTTGTTTTTCTTGTTCTATAATCACAGTGGCCGCCTCTTAGTTAATACGGAAAATTATGGTTTTGATATTGGTTCCTGGGAACTTGTCACGCAAGCTTTTGAGGAGTCTGGACTTATATTCTCTGTTGAGGAGACTGTAAAGCGTAGAGTTCTTTACCTTTACGAAGAGTTTCCCGTCTTCGAATTCTACTGCTTTTGTCATTGCTGCGAGCTTTTCGCCGATAACCTCTGGCCATGCCATAATGATGAGATCACCACGGCTTTCATATGACCTTCCTATTCTTTTTAGGACGAGCGGCAGAACCTCTCCGAGTCTATGGCTTGTTGTATGTATACCATCATAGCCCCGAGGCGTACGTCGACCAATGCCCTTATATGTACGTCGACCAGTTTTTCGCATTTATTTAATGCTCCTTATTAAGAAGGTATAGTATACCTAAAACCATCACATTTCTCAAGGTTTTTAACGTCTTTTTTGCTATCTTTTGAGAGCTTTTTCTCTACGTTTTTTTATGCCTCCGTAACGCCTTTATGATAAGGGAAATATAGCATCTCAACGCTATTGATGCCTCTCTTTTCTCTTGCGGTAAATCCTCTTTTTTGGCAAATATTTTAGGTAACAGCAGAAAAACTCAAATAAAACCCGTGATTGCGACCTATCCTTTGCCATAGGTTTTTTGCAGTGGTACAGGTGCGAAGATGAAAGACGAGCGAATGTTAAAACATTCGCGAGGATAGAATCAAAGCAGATGTGCTGCTGCAAAAAGACATATGGTGAAGCTAAACAGAAAAAGGCGTCGCAGGAAATAGCAAGAAAAATGATAAATATAAAAACTTGAAAATTATATAGTTGTGAATATTAAATTCATAATTTAACAACATGAACAATAGACCTATTTTCTTTATCCTCCATAGTGTCAGGCAATCTGGCTCATTTTGTTCCTCGCGAATAGTTTCAACTATTCGCTTGTCGCGCACTGAGCCATCTTACCTAACTCTATGGCGCTAAAGAAAAGATAGGTCACAATCAAGGGTTAAAGGTATTATTATGTCAAAAAGTCCTTTACATCAGGCACGACTAAGCTACGCTCCTAAGCTTCCATTAATTTTGCAGGAGGTCTCATATCTCGAGCATTCGGAGGGCGAATCTACTAGTGCTGCTGCCAATGTCGAGGCTTTAAAGAATTTATTTGCATGTACTTTTGGGCAGCCGCTAGTGCTTTTCAATAAAGGAGAGCGTAGGGAATGCCCTCCTTTACGTGTAGGCGTCCTTCTTTCCGGCGGGCAGGCTTCTGGCGGCCATAATGTCATCGCAGGCATCTTTGATGCTTTGAAGGCGTTAAACCCCGACAGCGTCTTGTATGGCTTTTTAAAAGGCCCTAACGGGATCATCGACAACGATACCATCGAGATCACTGCCGAATTGTTGGAAGGCTACCGAAACCAGGGAGGCTTTGACATGATAGCGTCGAGCCGCACGAAGATCGAGACGAAGGAGCAATTTGAGTCTTCGCTGAAGACGGTCCGCGACCTTTCTCTTGACGGTGTTGTTATTATTGGTGGTGATGATTCCAACACCAATGCCGCGATGCTTGCGGAGTATTTCGAGAGTTCGCAGTGTCGCACTCGTGTTATCGGTGTTCCCAAGACCATTGACGGCGACCTCAAAAACAAATATATTGAGACATCTTTCGGCTTCGACACGGCTTGTAAGATATATTCCGAGCTTATCGGCAACATTGCCCGCGACGCTCTTTCTGCGCAGAAGTATACTTTCTTTATAAAGCTTATGGGTCGTTCTGCTTCGCATATCACGTTAGAGTGTGCCATGCAGACGCATCCTAATATAGCGATCATCGGCGAAGAGGTCCATGCTGCCAATAAAACTATCGCCGACGTCACCAAAGACATCTGCGATGTTATCTGTCTTCGCGCCAAAGAAGGTAAGAACTACGGCGTCGTTCTAATCCCTGAAGGGCTCATAGAATTCATCCCAGAGTTTGGTATTCTTATCAAAGAGCTCAATGAGGTCGTCGACAGGATCTCCGACGAAGAAGACCGCATTGCCGCCGTAATAAACCTTCTTCCCGAAAACTTAAAAGAATGTTTTACTTCTTTACCGAGAACCATCCAGGAGCAGCTTCTTTTCGACCGCGATCCTCATGGAAATGTCCAGGTGTCGCGTATCGAGACCGAGAAGCTTCTCATCGCCACCGTCACCACCGAGCTCAGCAAAAGAAAAGAAGCAGGAAAATACGTTGGGAAGTTCTCTCCACAAAATAACTTCTTCGGGTATGAAGGTCGTGCAGCGTTGCCGTCGAACTTCGATAGCGACTACTGCTACGCCTTAGGATATAATGCTTCAGCGCTTATCGCCCATGGTTTTTCTGGGTATATGAGCTGCATCCAAGCCCTCAACAAGCCCGTAGAAGAGTGGAAGGCGCTAGGGATACCGATAACGATGATGATGAACATCGAAAAGCGCCACGGGCAGTCTAAGGCAGTAATAAAAAAAGCCCTCGTCGACCTCGAAGGAGATCTTTTCGCTACCTTTAAAGCCGAGAGCAAAAAATGGGCCACTAACGACGACTACCGCTATCCCGGCCCCATACAGTTTTTCGGAGATCCAGAAATAACAGACAATATAACCCTAACATTGGAGCATATATCATGAAAGTAGCGGCACCGCAACCACCGCAACAATCAGCAACACCTTTGATCCCTGTAGTTTCCTGTAGAGATGATATCTACATTGTCAATATCCTTAATCCTGGCTTGTCATTAGAATCTACAAAAAAACAAGGGTTTCAGCAATTCATATATCAACCTAAACGCTACAGAAGACCGCGCAAAAACATATCATCCCGACACCTAAACAGAGCAAGAAATAAACGTCTTTGTCTTGCTATTGGCGCTGCTGTTCTTACAATAGCAGCAGCAGCAATAACAACAGAAATAATAGCAACGGCCTTCTTCGAAAAATTCCCGCCCCACCCACACTGTTGACGAAGAGCTCCTTCGTAAAAAGCAAATAGAGCATAACAATTCAGCTAGGAAACAAAAAAAACGCGGATGGTGTTTATGTTAAAAAATATTATAGTCATCGTATCAATGTTATTCTTTGGGTCACAACTTATAGCGTCGCCTTTTTCTTCTGATGTCGAAAACACCCTCAAAACCTCTATAGCCTCGGTTTATGGCAGCGACAAGTGCGACGAGGTTTATGATGGCGTCATGGCCATAGCGGAGAATGTCCTTTCTTCGCGCAGCACAGCGCTCCGTGAAGAAGAAGTGAAGCGTCCTGCTGGCTGGCATAAAGACGAGGTGATGTATATGTTCTATGCCGACCAGTTCGGCACCATCGACGGCAGAGAATGAACCTTCGACGACCTTATTGGCATGCTCGACTACCTCGAAGACCTTGGCGTCACGGTGATATACATACTGCCTTTTATGGAGTCGCCCATGGGCGATGTAGGCTTCGACGTCAGCAACCCCAGAGAGGTACGCCACAGTCTTGGCGGCATGGCAGCGTTTAAGAGGTTTTCCGCCGCAGCGCACAAGCGTGGCATAAAGATCAAAGCCGACCTCGTTTTAAACCACCTCTCCGAAGAACACGAATGGTTCCAAGACGCCCTCGCCGGCGACATCGCCAAGCTCGACAACTTCATCGTCACCAAGACTGCCCCAAAATACCAGCGTCGTTTTGACGAAGAGCGCGGATATGTCATCGACTACAAAGAAGACGACGGCACCATCACCTCGCGTAGGCTTGTTTTCCCGGAGATATGCGAAAGCCAGTATAGAAAGGTCACCATCGACGATGCCGACTACTACCTATACCATATGTTTTACCCTTTCCAGCTCGATGTCAACTGGAAAAACCCTAACGTCTTGTACTATATGCTCGACGTCGTGGGACACTGGGCCAACAATGGCGTAGACATCTTCAGGTTCGACGCCATAGCATATTTCATCAAAGAGAAAGGCCACAACGGCGAAAACCACCCAAAGACCCACGACGTCGTCAAGATTGTCAATGCCTTCGTCGAAAGCGTCGCACCGTCATCGGTGTTACTCGCCGAGGCATGTCAGAGGCCCAACGACATCCTGCCGTACTTCGGCGAAGAACGCCCAGGCTCTTCACGCACCGACGAAGTACAGATGGCCTACCATTTCCCTTACATGCCGGCGGTATGGTATGCCCTCGTCACCGGCGACAGCAGCGCCTTCTGGGAGACTCACAACGACACTCCCGAGATCCCCGAGAATGCTTCTTGGGCGACATTATTGCGGATACACGACGAGCTGTCGCTCGAGATGCCCGAAGCGCCAATACGTAAGGCTCTATACGATGCCTTGTCGCCCAAAGGCGTAGCGTTCCGCCAAGGGTACGGCATAGGAGGACGTATGGCCGACTTCCTTGACAATGATCCCAGAAGGATCTCGCAGGCCTTCGCTGTGCTGCTTTCGCTACCGGGAATGCCGATAATATATTATGGCGATGAGATTGGTGCCAGGAACAACTGGGAATACGCCTATGCTTCTGCCGAGGTACGTAAAAAGATAATGGACAGCGGCGACATCGAATCCCTGTCTTCCTTCGACGGCAGAGACATCAACCGCGGCCCTATCGCCAAAGAAGCGTTCTATGGCGCCAAAGACAACAACGCGATATATGACAATATTAAGAAGCTCATAGCGGCACGTAAGGGCAGCAAAGCGCTGACGCGTGGCGAGTGCATCGAAGCACGGCCTGATGACACGAAGGCGATATTCTCGTACGTTCGGACCTTCGAAGAAGAAAGCGTCTTCGTCGTCCACAACCTCAGCGATGAAACCGTGACTACGAAGGTGTCCTTACCACAAGAATACATCCATGAAGGACCTTTTTACGATATCGCAACCGACGAAGAGGTCGCTATTGCCGCCGAAAACGGAATAGTCGAGGTTACGCTAGGCCCATACAGTTCGATATGGACAAATGCATCGAATCTGCATTAGTTCGGAGCTCGGAATAGGAATTTCTACCACGGAGCCACGGAGAACACAGAGAACGAAACTGGCTGGGTGATTTCCCCAGACCCCTTTTTGAGCTGGTCACTGGTCACTGATTACTGGCCACTGTCTACACCACTCCCATTATAGGATTTGAGTATATAGGATCTGTTATTGTAGGCTCTATCCACAGCGGCGCGTGTTTTTTCTTCAGCGCTGCCAGCTTAAGCTTCATCGTATCCATAAGCACCTTGTCGGAGGTCTCAAAGGAAGGCTCGGAGTCGGCGCCTTCGGTGTATGGGGTGTATATCTCTTTGTATGCATTCTGGGCCTGCTGCCTGTCGTATATCGTCCATGATTTACATGCTTCGAAGGTGACTTTTTCCACCTCTTTCAAGGCGGCCTTGTTTTTGACGTTGTTGAGGTCGACTCCGGGCTCTAGCAATCCTCGTCGTTTTGCTTCTTCGAAGAAAAGCACTGCGCGGAAACCGGCTTTTGTGCTTGCCCATGGGCAGTTTCCGGCCTTTTGTAGTTTTTGTCTAGCGACATGTATTCGTTTTAAGCCTAACTGTTTTGCCAAGCTTTTTTCTCCGGCATTTTGGTCCACGGCATCTTGGGTGTCGGACACCTTCTCGCTAGTTCCCACGACATCAAACCAACCTTCCTCTATGTCAATATACAACTGTTTCAACGCCGCTTCCAAATTTTCGGGACTTCCTATCTTCATCATCTGCATTCCTGATGTCTCCTCGCTGATGCCACCGCCCCTGTTGCATATCGCCAGATATTTTCCTGAAAGAACTATCGTTGAAAAATGGTTTTTCGTGTGAACAGGAAGTAATATTGTCTCTCCTCTATTATGGCGCTGTACGACATCTTTTATCCAGACATTTCTTGCCTTCTTATCTTTCTTAAAAATACTCGACAGCGGGTCTGTAGAATATTTTTCTAAGACCGGCATAGCCTGTGAAAGCATTGTTTTGCTCTCAGCTGGAAGCTGTTCTTCTTGCGATAAACGCCTTACAGAATGAGATATTATTTGGGGAACGATTGATAAGATAGTTTCCCTCTTCAATCCTGACCTTGGGTCATTGCTTAACTTGCCAAGATAGCTTTTTTTTATTCTTGTTTTTTCTTCACTACCCTCATCATCTTTTTCGCTCATGCCAAATCTTAAGTTGCATATCTTCCACAAGGCTCCTTCTCGTAATTTCTTAAATATCACCTCTGAAGATCTACTCTCCCTTATCGTTGATAAAACCATCTGCCTAAACCCGTCGCTAAATTTCAATATATCGTTTAACACTCTTTCAGCGTCGATGTCTGATTGTTCCGTAATATAACCAAGTACCAACATCAACGAGCGCTTTAATTTGCCCTTGCTATCATATTGATATTCAACAGCCGCCTTCCACCCTTCCATGGGGTCGGCGCCTTTATCAAGGCACAATTTCATAATCTTTATTCTTAATACTGAATATTCAAGACACTCCATTAGGCCCTTGGTAGCGTCGGCGCCTTTGAGCAAATATTTTTCCGCCTTCTTCTTGCTACCAGACCTAATAGCTTTTATCAGCTTTTTGGTAGCTGCTTTCTTATATTCGGTGGCTGCTTTCTTATATTCGGAACACAAACGCCCCATGCCTGGTTTATTAAAAATCCTAGCTGCTTCTTTTCCTCTTTCAGCATCAACACCGCGATTCAAGAAAAACTTCACAAATTTCTCGTTTTCATAATAAATAGCCGTATCCAGTCCTCTATCCATGCTTAAAACGATATTATCAAAAACAAATTTCGCTAGATCTTCATCGTCTTCTTTTATAACTATTGACAATATCATTGATTCAAGATCTTTTCCCTTGTCAACGAGACACAGCTTTATCATCTCTATATTTTTTGCCTTTACAGCCGTTTCCAGTCCCTCAGAACCAAGTGCTCCACTGCTAATACTTTTTCGTGCTTTCTTTAAGTCGCCTTTAATAATAGCTTCTTTAAATTCTTCTTCTGCTTTTCCTATATACTGAAGGCATATATGAAAGATACCTGCGTGCTCTGCTACCCCCTCTTTAAGAGCATTTCTAGGGTTAGCGCCTTGACTTAACAAAGCCTTTATCTGTTTTTTATCTCTTCTTCGGGAGGCTTCTTTCAATTCTTCGTTAACACTGCGGATTTCTTTCCCTCCATCCGCAACCGCCGTTCTCGATTCACTTCTAAAATTACGACAACGTGTTTCTATATCTTTCCTCCCCAGTCGTTCGGCAAGATCTATCCCTTTGCTGGCGTCGGCGCCATTTTCAAGGCATAGCCTCACTATCTCTATATCACCACCGCTCCAGATAGCCTCTTCTAGGCCAACTGTAGGATCAGCACCTTTTTCGAGGAAAAATTTGACTTGTTCTTTATTTCCTTCTTTAACAGCTTTCTCCAAGCCTTCGTTAAGATCAATGCCGGTAGGTTCTTTTTGGACTTCGTCAGCATCTTGTACTTGGACATCAATATCTTCCAAGCCAACAGTGCACTCGCTTTTCGCTATCTTTTCTTTGTTTAATGCAACCAAGGCGCTATCGACGACGGCGCCCTCTTCCACGGACTGTTCAACAGCGCTCTCTTCCCCTGTTTGTCCTTCTTGCTTTTTCAAAACGCCCCTAAGCGCCCTATCGACGATGACGTTGATAAGCGGGATGTAAAGCAACATCCCAGTAACGAGACGTCCTATCCTATCGAGAACGTTTGCGTCCTTGATTTCTACGCCTTTGTCGCTTTTGAATATTTTCAGTGCTATACCGGAGACCTTGGCATTTTTTGCGAAGGCGCCTTTAAGGTGTGCTTTGGCGTCATCCATAGGACGAGAAAATATTTTGCCTCGATTAGTATAGTCTCCTGTAGACCACAGTCCCATATGTTTTCTCCTTGATATGCGGCGTAGCCGCATTTCAGTGTTTTTTATAGCGGATAGTTATAGCGGATAGCGGATAGAACCCCAAAAGCCTATTCCTAACTTCTTTTATACTCTACGCGCTACGCTATTCCTATACGCTACTCATTATATCTATTGATTTGACGTTAACATATGTAAATAAAAAATCCAAACATTATACCTGTACAAAAATGGTATGAAGTCGCACACTGGTTATGGTTATAATATAAAAAACAACAAAGACAGGAGTATATCATGACAAAAAAAGCTTTGATAACGGGAATCACCGGGCAGGACGGAGCATATCTTGCTAAATTTCTTCTTGATAAGGGTTATATCGTCCATGGTATCAAGCGGCGTTCGTCACTAATCAACACCGACCGTATCGACCATCTGTATGAAGAGATACAGACTGCCGAGACGTTCATCCTACACCATGGTGATATGACCGACTCTACGAGTCTTATACGTATCATCCAGGAAGTCCAGCCTGACGAGATCTACAACCTCGCTGCACAGAGCCATGTTGCCGTATCTTTCGAAGCGCCAGAATACACGGCGAATTCCGATGCCATAGGGGTTCTGCGTATCCTCGATGCCATCAGAATTCTTAAGATGGAAAAGAAAGTTAAATTTTATCAAGCATCGACGTCGGAGCTTTATGGTCTTGTCCAAGAGTCTCCACAAAGTGAGACGACGCCCTTCTATCCGCGCTCTCCTTATGGTGTAGCCAAGCTTTATGGGTATTGGATAACGGTAAACTACCGCGAAGCCTATGGAATATACGCCTGTAATGGCATCCTCTTCAACCACGAGTCCCCTCTTCGTGGAGAGACATTTGTAACCAGAAAGATAACGCGCGCTGTCGCTGCTATAGCTTATGACATGCAAGAGTGTCTTTATGTTGGGAATCTCGACGCGAAACGCGACTGGGGTCATGCCCGCGACTATATCGAAGCTATGTGGCTTATGCTGCAGCAAGACACTCCTGAGGACTATGTCATCGCCACTGGCGAGCAGCATTCCGTTAGGGAATTCATAGAAAGATCTTTCGATTATGTCGGCATTGACATAGCATGGCATGGTGAAGGCGTTGAAGAGTATGGCGTTGCCACCGTCCGTGACGATGCTTCTCATTATTACAATGGCAAGACTGTTGTTAAGGTCGACGCCCGCTATTTCAGGCCTACGGAAGTTGAGACTCTTCTCGGCGATCCTACTAAGGCGAAGAAAAACCTAGGATGGGTAGCAAAGACATCGTTCGAAGAGCTCGTCAATGAGATGATGGAATCAGACCTCGAAGGAATGGCTCCTCTTATTATGGACTACGACGACGACGACGAAGAAGAGATCATCAACGAGAAGGTCCCTACCGATGTCACATAATATCATTCCACATGATGCCAAGATATACGTAGCAGGTCATCGTGGTCTTGTAGGGTCATCGATTGTTCGCCGTCTTGAAAAAGAGGGCTATACTAACATCGTAGTACGCACTCATGATGACCTCGATCTCACCGATCAGCGTGCTGTTAAAGCTTTCTTCGAAGATGAGAAGCCTGAAAACGTCTTCCTTTGTGCCGCTAAGGTTGGTGGTATCTTAGCCAACGACACATACCCTGCGGAGTTCATCTATGAGAACCTTGCTATACAGCAAAACATCATACACGAATCGTGGCGTTGTGGCGTGCAGCGTCTGATATTCCTTGGATCTTCGTGTATATATCCTCGCGGATGCCCACAGCCTATGAAAGAGGAATGTCTTCTTACTGGTACTCTTGAGAAGACAAACCGTCCATATGCCATCGCCAAGATTGCTGGCATTGAGATGTGCTGGGCGTATAATAGGCAATACAGCACGAAATTTTTGGCTGCCATGCCAACGAATCTCTATGGCCTTAACGATTCTTATCACCCTGAGAATTCTCACGTACTTCCTGCATTACTTCGAAGGTTCCATGAAGCCAAAGAGTCTGGATCTCCTTCCGTGACGTGTTGGGGAACTGGGGCGGTACGAAGGGAATTCCTTTATAGCGACGACGTTGCCGATGCTTTGTTTATGCTTTTCAGCCTCGATGATGATGCTTATGATGCTATTGTCGGTTCTGAAGAAGTCCCTCCTCTTATCAATATCGGCTGTGGCGAAGATATGACGATAAAAGAACTCGCCGAAGCGATCGCCGATGCTGTCGACTATCGTGGTGAGATCTTATGGGATACTAGTCGTCCTGATGGAACGCCGCAGAAGCTCCTCGACATCACGAAGATCAAGTCGTTGGGATGGTCTTCGACGACATCGTTGAAGGAAGGTCTTAAGAAAAGTTATGCTGACATGATCAAAAAAATATAGCGTTCATTATAATGATCTTTACACTAAAACTTTTCGGTTCTATTTTTGTTACTATCACTGTCGTTTTTTTCATGTGGCGCTGGTTATTAATAAGAAAATTTCGAAGAAATTCCGTAACAATATTGGCGATAAAACATAACTGCGGAAGACTTTGTAACCAGCTATGGAATTTTACGAATTTATACAGCTACTGTCTCGAGAAAAAATATAGGTTCTACAATCCAAGTTTTCACCAATACGCTCATTATTTCCCAAGACTTCAATATAATGTCGGCATATCGCCTGCAAATGCAAAAAAAAATAAGCTCTTTTATGTTAAAAAATTACATTACTACTATTGGAAAATTTTAAGGCATTTATTTCTAAAAACAAAAAAAAATATTCGCATAGAAGTTAAAAGAAGCGACAATCGCGTTCCTCTTCCTCCCACGCCGTCGAACATATTTGATAACAAATATCAATATCAATATCAATATCAATACTTTATCGACAAAAAAGAATATTCTGAAGCCGATGATTTGTTTTTCTCAGATTTAAAACCGGGACTATACACTCTTCACGGCTGGAAATTTTATAATCCTATAGGAATAGATAAATTTCGCCAAGAACTTCTCGCTCTTTTCAAACCGCGCTCCGACATCATCACTACAATAGATGCTTTTTGGGAAGACATCGAAAAGGAGAAGTTAGTCATAGGAGTTCATATTCGACATACTGATTATAAAGAGTTTGAAAATGGGGCGCGTTTTATCTCTATAGCACAATATAGAGAATATATGGGAACGCTGGCAAAACGCTATAATCATTACAATCCCCTGTTCATTATATATAGCGACGAGCACAGAAATAATAGTGAATTTCCGGGAATGCGTTGTAAAATCTCCAAGGGTAATATGATTGAAGATTTATATTCTATGGCAAAATGTGATCTTATTATCGGCCCACGAAGCACCTACAGCAAATGGGCAGCGTGGTATGGTGATGCCATACTATATATTCTCAATGACAAAAATATAGATTTCGAATTCATCGACAACGATGTTAAAGACAAAATGAACGATAAAAATAACACGTATAACGATTCTATTTGTCGACAACAAAAATACAGCGCTGCTGATAAACTTCTTGAAGAGGGATTCTAATGTCACGGCCACGTATTGCTTTTCTGGGGCGTCAGCCGCATGAGAACGTGTAAATCAGCAGATGAATTGCTAAAATATTGTGTTAGTTCGCAATCATGGATATTATTGCCAGCATTCTCGTAGGATTCTATAGTCTTCGATGATGTTGATGATGACACGCGAGAAATCTTCTTCGCTCCACTGTGATAGAATCTTTTTTCCTAGCGCCTTTTTCTTTTCGACGACTTTTTTGTCTTTTTGTATCGTTATGAGGTGTTCTGCGAGGCTTTTTGGGTCTTGGAGATCCATAAGAAAAGCAGCATCGCCGACCTGATCTTTAAGTCCTTCGAGGTCGGAATAACAAACTGGGCATCCGTATAGGAAGGCTTCTAGTGGTGGTATGTTTGTGGGTCCGAAATATGTCGGCATTACCAGTGAAAGCGACTGCTTATACAGCGATGGCATTTCTTCATTATCGACAAAGCCGAGATAGTGTATCTGCTCGGCGATGCCAAGTTCTTCGGCTTTCTGCAAGATATCTTTTAGGTTTCCTTTATCTGATCCCGTGAATATAGCGTCGATTTTTATATCGTGGTTTTCTTTAAGGGCCTTAAGAGCTTTAAGTATATATATATGATTTTTATGTGCCCAGAACTGCGCAGGATAGAAAATGTAATCGTTGGCAATGGAGTATTTTTTCTTGATATCGATGTCAACAGCAACGCTTTTCCCTTCTGCCGCCGGCAGAAAAGGCAATACATGTATGCGTTTATCATCGATACCATAGCGTCTGATAATATTGTCTTTGCTGAGGGGTGCATCGACGGTTATCGCCGCAGCTTTTTTCAGTCCTGTGGTGTATAGTTTTTCTCTTCTTTCGAACTCGTCATTTTTTCTTATTTCCGGGAATTCGTTATAATCTCTATGGCACAGGTCCCATACTGTCATGACGTATGGCAATGTTTTGAAATCTAGCACTTGCATTGATGGTGCGAAAAAATATACGAGATCTATGTCGAAGACCTTCATCAAGATCTTTTCTATAGAATGTTTTGGCAGTGGCATTCTTTTTACTATGCTTGACAGTAGGTGTTTTTTTGAAGGGTGTTTTTTATCTTTAGGCATCGAGAGCGTCTCTCTTATGCATAAGACCTCTATACCTTCTTTTTTATATGCTTCTGCGACGTCGTGATAAAAGGCGAAGAATATGTAGTTGACGTTGTCCGGCTGGTATTTTTTCAGTGCCCGTATTGCTCTACAGCAGTACTGGAACCCCCCTCCTGAGGTAGGTTTAGCGTCGACAAAAAAAGCTATGTTTATACCAGCTCTTGGTGTTATTTTTTTACTATCCATACAACATTCCAGCTTTCAAAATTTGGTTGTTTATCATCCATCCATACTTTTGTTTCTACGACATCGAATCCTATCTTATCGCATATCATTGAGAGTTCTGTGTCGAATAGGTATCTCATGGTGTGAAGTTCTTTTTTTCTTGTCACTTCATGTGAGCTTTTATCTTCTATAAAAACGTCGAAATTTACATCTACGACATTGCGTTCGGGGTACATTACTGGCTCTGACAGCCTTGTAACTTTGATGTCATCGTTTTCAAGTCTTTTTATCTTCGTGGCGGGTTTATCGCTGAGGACGGCAGGCCCATACCAGAAGTCGAAGACGAAGACTCCCCCGTCTTTAAGGTGGTTATATACGCCTTCAAAAGCTTTTATTAGGGCTTCATTGGTAGTTTGGTATGACATGACGTGGAACAACGAGACGATGGTATCGTATTTTTCATCGAGTTTCATCGCTGTGACGTCGGCCTTGCTAAAGGTGACATTATCTGATTTTGACTGTTTCCGTGCTATAGCCAGCATATCTTCGCTAAGGTCTATGCCATGGACGGCGTAGCCCATATCGGCAAAAATTTCTGCATGTTTTCCTGTACCACATCCTACGTCCAGCATTGTATTAGCCGTGGCGTTGTATTTTTTTATAAGACTGTCGACGAACTTTGCTTCTGCTTTATAATCTTTATCGTTATATAGCAGGTCGTAGTATCCTGCGTATAGATCTCCAAATTGACTCATACAAACACCACCTTATGTAATGATTCGCTAACTTTCGCCATCTGTTCTTCTGTGATGGCCATACCGCTGGGGATATATAATCCTTTTTCGTAGAGATTTTCTGCTATAGGGTGTTGTTCTTCTACGAACATTCCCATGTTCTTAAAGACTGGCTGTTTATGCATGGGGCAGAAAAATGGCCTTGTCCCTATGGTATATTCCTTCAGGGCCATCATTATATCTTCTGCTGTTTTATTACACTCTTCTTTTATCAAGATCCCGAAGACCCAGTAGATATTATTAGAGTAGTCGGTTTTCTCCAGTGGTAGTTGTATGGCATCGATATCGCTCAGCAGGTCTGTATACATCTTCCCTATGTAGCGTTTTTTCTCTACGAATTCTTCGATTCTTTCTAGCTGTGCCACGCCGAGGGCGGCTTGGATGTTCGACATCCTGAAATTGTATCCTAGTTCTTCGTGGACGAATCTTTTCTTGCCTTGGAAGCATAGGTTTTTTAGGCTTTTACATCTTTCGTGGAGCTCATCGTCGTCGCATAGGACCATCCCTCCTTCGCCAGTGGTGATATGTTTGTTGGGGTAGAAGCTAAAAATGCTGATATCGCCGAAGGATCCGCATTTTTTGTTCTTATATTCTTGCCCAATCATTTCTGCGGCGTCTTCGATGATTTTAAGGTCGTATTTCTTTGCCAATGCCATAATGGGGTCTATGTCGACGGGAAGACCGTAGATATGTACGATCATTATCGCTTTAGTCTTTGGTGTTATCTTCGCCTCGATATCTGCGGCGTTCATATTCCATGTTGTGGCGTCGCTGTCGACGAGGACAGGCGTTACGCCATGCCTTACGAGGGCTTGTGCACAGGAGATTATTGTGAATGTTGGCATTATCACTTCGTCGCCATCGTGAAGTTTCAGTGCTGCTACGGCGAGCTCTAGCGCTGCTGATCCATTAGTAACAGCGACGGCATGTTTTCTTCCTACATACTGTGCCATACCTTCTTCGAATCTCTTCACGAAGGGACCTTCTGAGCTTATCCATCCGGTGTCGATGCATTCTGACAGGTATTTTTTTTCGTTGCCGTCAAGTAACGGCTCGTTAACTGGTATCATTGGTTTATCTCTATGTTTTCTTTTTTGACGGGCTCGAACCTTTCCTTGTCTCTTTCTCCGGCGTATGGTCCTTGTTTTATCTCTATAATCTCGCTTTCTTCTATCATCTCGAAGCCATGGCCGCCGTGAGCTAATAAGACGACATCGCCCTTGTTGAGGATCCTACTTTCTAGGTAGTTTCTATCGTCGTCGTAATAGTCTACACGGACTTTACCGCTACGGATGAGAAGGACTTCTTGTGTCAAAGAGACGTTTCTTTCCACGTGGTTATGAACGTGGGGGTCTATAACGTAATCTTTCTCGCGTTTCATATATGCTAGCTGCTGTGAGAAATCGTCGGGGGTAAAGAATTTTATTCCTTCGGAGTCATAGTTTGCCCTTATTATTATCGACAGCACGATGTCATTATGTCGTATTTCTTCTATCATTTTATGCGTATCTCTCATTATATCGTTTTACAGCTTTGTTATATTCTTCGACGAAGTTTTTGTCGTTCTCGACCTTATTGATAAAGTCGCTGATATCTTCTGCGGAGCGTAGTATAGGAAAGCCAATATTTGTGTAGTCGTAGAAAAATTCTTTTCTCTTGACGAGGCTTACCGAGGCGATAATCTTTCCTTGTTGTGCAGAGGTCAGTAGTGTCTGTGAATGATCTCCGAAGATTATATCCGATGTTTTCATTTCTTCTTTTATCGTCGTAGGAGCCATGGAGACTTCTCCATCTTTTATGAAATTCTCTCCTTCTTTTTTTGCACCGTCAGAGACGACGAAGTTCGGCAAGGCTATCTCTTTGGCATATTCAATAATTCGATCTATAGAACGAACACCTTGATGGTTTGGGTGCAGCCACAATGGATGCGGTCTATATACGAACTGTATATGTGGATTTTTCCGTGCTGCTTCGACGAAAGCCATAAAGGCAAGGTCTTCGTCGGAGCGGTTCTTAAGCGCCGTCCAGTCCCCTGTCCCGCTCGACAAAAAGACGGCCTTTTTCAGCGGACGGCTTACATGTTCTACCGGTAGTAGGGGCATCTTCCTAAAGCCTTCCCATTTTTCATGTTTTAGTCCGTGCCTTTCAAAGATGCCTTTCGACAGATCATCCCACACGAAATATCTGTCGGCCCATATCCTATATTTCAGATACACGCTAGGGTAGTAGCTTGGCAAGAAACCATCTTGAAGGTATGCCATAGTATTACCGAGGAATAGTGTCATGTATCCATATATATCGTTATCTTCATGTATCGGCGCGATGATGTCATAGACATTGTAGCCTTTGATGGCTTTCAGCACCGAAGATGCCGTGTGCGCCAACACGTTGAAGAGATGATACGGTTTCTTGGCGTTCCTTCTTTTATATAAGAGGGTTTTCTTACAAAGCTTTTTTATTATATATAGTAATATCTTCTCCCAGCGAGGAATCTGCGCTATTATTGCTTTATCGTCGTCGAGGTATTGTTTTACCCTGTTTATACTTCCATAGAAGTAATATTTTTTGCCCCCTACTTTAATGATAGCATTCTCAGAAAAAACCCTTTGTAGGAATGGTTTTTTCTTACGGACTTTGCGTACTGGTTTTATATGTTCGTAATCGTGAGTGATACGTTCTTCGAAATCATGTCCTTTCCAAACGTCTTTGTCTATTCCGAGATCATCGGCGAGGAGTATTTTTTCTTTGAGGTCATATTTGTCAGCAAGGTTCTTATATACGGTCTCGTTTTTCAGCCTCTTAATAGCCTTGTAATATTGTGTAAGCTTATCTTCTCGTGTCCCATATTTTTCGAGGACAACCTTGTCGGCTTCACCATCACAATATTCCATCTCCTCTTGAGAGAGAAATTCATAAAACGAGACGAAACATAGTTTTTTATTACAATGCTGTTGTATTTTTTCGCGTTCTTTGTCGAAGAGCAGGTGTGTTGACAAGCAATATGTTGTGATATCGTTGTCTTTTATGGCGTTAATCGCCAAGGCCAGCGCCTCAGAAGGCGTCGTCAACGAAAAAACTATTATATTACTCTGCGGCTTCATTGTTCTATGCGATGGTATTTTTTAATTTTTAGACAGTATTTCCTGCATAATTCTTCTCTTCTTTGCTGTTATCCAATGCTATATCAGCATAATAGTTATAATGTTCTGCTACTAGGACCACAAGGTCAACGACTCTGCTGCTATATCCCCATTCGTTGTCATACCAATACACCATTTTAAGTAGGTTCTTATTTTCTACTTTCGTCCATCGATGGTCTATTATTACGGAAAAGTCTTCTTGAGCATAGTCCATTGAAGTCAAAGGCTCTTCGCTATTTTTTATGACGTGGTATTTTTGTTCTTTTTCGAAGTCATCAAAACGTCCTTTAAGGTCTTCGGGGCATATTTCTTTATCAAGCTGCAAAATCAAGACGGCGCTCGACACTATACTTGTCGGCACTCTATATGAAAAAGACTGTATTTTCTGTGATAGATTCGGGAAGACATGCTCTGCAGCGAGTATCGCCGATGTCGACTTTGGTATAAGGTTGTTTATCGAGGAGCGCCCTAGAGCATAATGAGAATATATATCTCCGGGCTGCGACCATGACGCCGAAGGTCCGTCGAGAAGGTTCTGATACCCTAGCCAAGGGTGTAGCGTCGTTAAGAACCCTCCTTCGATGTTGTGACTTCCCTGTATAAGCTTTAGTAGTGGCGACAGTGATATTGTATCGCATATGCTAGAAGACAAAATTCTATGTTCTTTTGGGTCGAATTCATCTTCATTGACGCCAAATATTATTGTCTTAACGTCGCCACCAGCAGCGTTTGTTATAATGAAATGTTTTACATTGGTGACATCGTCAGACTTTATTGCCTCAAGGTTGCTGCTCACTCCTGACGAGTCGATGACGATGTCTACATTATAGTCGTCCCAAGGAACGTCTAGGATATTTTTAGAATGGTATACATCGATTTTTTTGTCTTCGATTATAAGAGAATTGTCATCGCATGTGACATTTTTATTGAGCCTTCCATATGTGGTATCATATTGCAGAAGATATGCTATATTTTTTATGTCGGGATTGATGTCATTGATGACGACGACTTCCATATCCTCTGATAGCTCGTTTATCCTAAAGATTGCGCGTCCTATACGTCCGAAACCATTAATTCCTACTCTTATCTTTTTCATTATAACCTCTAATTGTTAGAAATTTCTGCAAGGCAGTTGATTTGTTTAAAATGATATGTCGTTGTAGTGTCAACATACCCCCACTTTGCAAGAAGTGCTGTTATATTAAGTTCTTTCATAGCACCTACATCTTTTAGATGGCCGGTGTTATCATCAACGAAGATAAGCTCACATTCATTAAGATCGATATTATAATCGGCGACCAGTTTTTTTATTAGCACTCTTTTATCGTTGGAGATCTCTTTAGAATATATATCGCGAATTTTATGACGATATCCATGTGCTGAAGATATTTTTTCTACAGACTCTTTGTCTTTATTGGTGACGATATAAATGTCTTCGGAATCGATATCCATAAGCTGTGTGGTGCTTTCGTATGTTTTGTGGAGCGATATCCAATGTTCTATATCTTTTCTTAAGGTGCCGCGGTGTGAGAAAAAAGCATCATGAAAAGCCTTTGAGTCCTTAAAGTGCTGTTTTCTAAGGAGTTCGAAAGCCTCTTCGTCGAGGGCAGCTTTATTGCTGTAGGCTTCCCACAGGAGGAGGTATTCATATGCTGGTCTTACGAGGTATCGGTTTTTGACAAAAAAGCTTCTACCTTCGGGTTTTATTTCGTCGGCATTAGTTATTGAGGTGCCATAGTATGCGTTATAGCTTACTATCATGCATTCTTCTATGCTATCGCATAGCACGCCGTCGAAATCAAAAAGGTATATTTTCTTTTTTGTGGTCATCTATACCATAGCCTTTAATGTTTCGCCACATGGGCCTATCTGTTCTTGCATGTTGTCGAAATTACATTCTACTGTAGCATTACCGTTATATCCGTTATCTTTCAAGGCTCCAAAAAACTCTATGAAGTCGAAACTATCTTCTTGCTGTAAAGATCCTGGCCATCTACGATCTTCGGGTTGTGCAAGGTGCAGATGCAAGACTTTATCGATAATATCAGGTATTTCTTCTATAACGTTTCGTTTTTGACGGTATGCGTGGAAAGTATCTATCACGATACCTATGCTTGTGGCGTCGACCTTACATGCGATGTTATATGCTTCTTCTAATGTGTTGATATAATTACATTCTTCTGTATTCAAAGACTCGATAACAAGCTTTAGGTCGTATTTATTTCTTTCTATGATTTCTGCTGCGGTGTTCAGGAAGTTAAGGATATCTTGTTCAGCGTTTTCGTATGAATATCCTTCTGGGACATTCCGTGAATCTCCGCTACCAAAGACTATGACATCTCCGCCGATCTTACTACAATTTAAAAACACGTTTTCTAGGTATTCTCGTATCTTTATTTTGTCGGTATTGGGCCCTACGACTTTTAATGTCGCCGGCATAAGGCTACAGAACGAGCCTACTGTCATGTTTTTTTCTTTCACTAGAGAAAAGACATCTTCTGAAGTATATTCTTGTGATATATCGTTGATCCAAGGGATTCCAAGCTCCACATAATCGAAACCTGAATGTTTTATGATATCAATGACAATGCTTAGTTTTTCAAGGGGCTTCATCGTTTGCCATGTCGCCTCTGGGATGCCTATGGGGTTGCCACTGCCGGGGACGAAATTTGCCACCATGTCTGCGATGCCGAGTTTCAAAGAAGTTTTTCCTTTGGCATTATTCAATAGTCCATCCTCCATCGACTAGAAGGGCGTGTCCTGTGACGAAGCTACTTGCATCTGAAGAAAGGAACATCGTAGGGCCTATCAATTCCGATGCTGCCGCGAACCTTCCTAATGGCGTTCTTGATATGATGTCTTCGTATAATTCCGCGTCGTCTTTTACTGGTCGCACTAGGGGTGTATCGACAAAAGCCGGGCATATAGCGTTTACGGTAATGTTATGTTTTGCGAGGTCTAGAGCGAAAGCTTTTGTCATAGCGATCAACGCTGCCTTGCTTGCGCAATATGGCGCCAAGGAAAATCGTCCATTTCCATTCCAACATGTAATGCCTTGTGTAGAGCTGAAATTTATTATCTTGCCATAAGAGCGTTCTTTCATTACTGCTGCTGCTTTGTTGCTTATGTTGAATATCGCTTTCACGTTTAGATCTATGATATAATCCAGATCCTCCTGAGTATATTCGTCGAGTTTTTTTCGTACGTTGACTCCTGCGCTGTTGACAAGGATATCTATAGTGCCGAAGTTTGCTACAGTGTCGGCGATAATTTTTTCTACTTCTGTATTATTCGTCAAATCTGCTTTTATAATTAGCGGCTCAAAAGAATATTCTTTTACGTTATCTTTTATGATATCTTTTAAATCTTCTGATATATCTACAGCGACGAGTTTTACTCCTTCGCTGGCAAAAGCCTTGGCGATCTCAAGTCCTATACCTCCTGCCGCTCCTGTTACTATTGCTACTTTTTCTCTGACATCAAACATTTTCTGCCTTCCTTATTATTGGCTATCTTTTTTATTGTTCCATGGCGCATGCGGATTTTGTATAGAGAATTTCCCTCCACTGATATCGATATCGGCTCCTGTTATATACGAAGAGGCTTCTGAAGCCAAAAACATTACTGCTTTTGCTACTTCGTCTACGTTGCCAAAGCGTTGTAGTGAAATATCTTGGAGCATCTTTTCTCCATTGTTATCTATGGCGGGTTTTGTCATCTGAGTTTCGATGACGCCTGGGCTAAAAGAATTAACTCTTATATTATGTGGGGCCCATTCTGCTGACATGCTACGGGTGAAAGAAGCTATCACGGATTTCGACGCCGAATAAAGGGAGTATGGCATCGAAGGCATCTTTGCAGCGAACGAAGCTGCGTGGATGATGTTGCCGCCACCGTTTTTCATCATATGTTTTGCGAAAAGCTGTGAGAGAAAAAACGTCGCCTTACAATTTACATCCATAATATTATTCCAATCATCTTCGGAACAGTCTACGAGAGGTCTTCTTACTATAGTTGCTGCGTTATTGATAAGGACGTCAATTTTCTTTCCTTTTTTTTCGTGTTCTTCAAGCCACGACGCTATAGAAGCGGTGTCGCGGATATCACTTTTTATAAAGGCGTGTTTATTATCATGGTTTATATCATCGAACCATGGGGCGTCGCTTCTTGTTATGACGACGACGGCACATCCTTGGTTGATAAAGGATGTAACCAGCCCTTTTCCTATACCTTGTCCTCCTCCTGTTATAACGACGATTTTGTCGCAAAGGTCAGGATATATAACAGACTTCTTTTCTTGCGTCTTCATAGTTATTATTCTCTTCTAAAATTTTGTTCAAAAGCTCTCTAGCTCTAGGAATATCATCTTCAGTGTCGATATCTGTCCAAAGTCTTTCTTCTGTGCTATGTTTATGGATATGATATCGTGACGCCAAAAGTGGCAAGGGGTCGTGGAATCCTGCATTGATATTTTCGTTGAGCATATTCTCTGCTTCGTCGAAGAATGCCGACGACAGCTCTGCATTGAACTTATAGAGTCCTATAGCATAGCCTCCCGACTTTTCAAAAGGGATATGCCTTCCTAGGTCATATATTCTATTATCATCGATAACAGTCCCTGGAGAGTCTATTGGCGACGTTCTATAGGAATCATCGATACCTATCGCCGAAAGTCCTGTTTTTCTAGAGATCCCTTCGACTATAGCCCTATCGAGGATGAGGTCTCCGTTACAAAGGATAAATTCTTCGCCGGCGAGGACGTTTTTCGCACAATACAATGAATATAAGTTATTCGTCTCTTCATAGCGTGGGTTATATATCGGTGTGACGCAGGTTTTTTCTGATGATGTATTATCGAAGCACGACAACACCATATCATGGCAATGCCCTACGATAGGGACGAAGTCCGTTAATCCTGCATATACGAAGTTTTCAATTAGGTGGCTTAGAAGAGATTTATTATTGAGTGTTATGAGAGACTTGTGGTTATTCTCTGTAAGAGCGCCAAGCCTTCGTCCTTTTCCTGCTATTAAAAAAACTACTTTCATCATAACTCCAGCTTTTTCGTAGTAAAGTATTCTCGCAATGCTTCGCTAAATATTTTAGGAGTATTGTGCCGATATAGAAGATTTTTGTCTTCTTTATTATGCTCTTCTTCAGGAGGGTTTTCATAATATTTGTGGCAGCTGATGAGGGTAGAAACGCCACTATCGAGAATATCTTGAGGCAGTGTGAATGCTATCGAAGAAGTAAAACATTTCTTCAGCGAATCATCAACGTCGCCACACATATACACTACTGGTTTGCCATGTTTTTTTGCTAATCTACTAATTCCTATAGGTGTCTTTCCCATTAATGAATTGTCGAACCGCCCTTCTCCAGTAATGACAAGGTCGGCATTTTTAATTTTTTCTTCCAGCTTCACCAGCTCGATAAAATAGTCGACACCGAGGAGCAGCATTGTTTTAGGGAAAAGAGCTTTAAGGCTTAGGTTTATAGCTCCTGCCACCCCATAGAAACGCTGACATTGCAATGTCTTATCATCTTCTCGTGACACAGAACTTTTTCGTTCGACGACATTACAATAGCTTTGTATTCCATGAGAGAGTTTTTTGTGTATAGCGTTGCGCTCGACGTCGTATTCCGCGCTAATCTTTTGGTTTGTAGGGATATACATCTCTTCGAGGGTTATATCTCCGTCGCAAAGCGTCTTTAATGATATGGTGCCATATTTTTCCATGACGTCTTTACAATCGATATCATAGATATTTTCCAGGTCTTTTCCCGTGAAGTACTCCCCTTGCGTTGGTACAAGGATATCGTTGTTTTCATCGAGGAATCGTGCTCCTAGGGCTTGTGCCATGCCGATACCTGCATCGACGGTATTTGTCCCTCCTAGTCCTATAATAATCTCTGTGGCTCCTTTTTTTGTGGCATCATCGACAAGCTGCCCTAGCCCGAAAGAAGTAAGATTTAGAGGGTTTTTATATGCATCGTATTCCTGTGTCATCCTTAGAATTTCCGACGCTCCGACAAATGCTGTTGTATTATCGATGAGGAGATATGATACAGTTACTTTTTTTCCGTGAGGTGTTACTACATGCGGTACGTCAACCGTGATACACTGTGTATTTTGTTTCATCACATCGTGGGAATATTCTCCGCCATCGGCCATCGTGATACATTCGATATTGCAATCTATGGCATTTTTCACGGCATCTTCGAGAATCTTACATGATTCTTTAGGAGAAAAAACGTCTTTAAAAGACCCAAGAGCGATAAGGATGTTGTATTTTTTCTTCATAGCTTTACTGCTTCTTTATAAGTCTTTTAAACCTTTTCGGTGAAAACCAGCAACGCAAGCGTCGTTTTATCTTGGTGGCAAGTGGAACGTGTGTTGAATATCTGAAATTCTGGTCGTTGAATTCCCTATCTATAGCAATGAACTGTGGGTGGATTAACGGGAATGTCAGCTCGTGTAGTTTCATCGTAGAATACCTGTCGTTATCTGTCGTGGTATGTGTTGCTTCGGCAGTTCCGTGGCCGATGTTACGTATGAGATTTTTTGCTGGCATAATATTCAGAGAACTATTTATCAGCTTGGTATACGTCCACTGATAGTCCCATGTTCTTACGTTACCGTATGCCCTTCTGAAGCATTTTTCGTAGTGTTTTAACATCTTAGGCTCTCCGATGAAGAGGTCTTTGAAGAGTCCTTCTTTTACTGCCTGCGGGTAGCTTTCCATGTCGGGCTCGTATAATTTCCATGCTCTTCGCCATGACGCCCATCCCCATATGCCACCTACTCTAGCGAAGTGATAGCTGTGGTTTTCTACGTTCTCGTTTTTGGGGGCGTATGTTATCCCTGTGATATGCATCACCCTTGTATCGTCTTTATATTTGTCGAGGAGTTCTTCACAATACCAAAAAAAGCTCTGGCTTGGGAGGCAGTCGTCTTCGAGTATTATCCCCATTTCTTCGTTTTCAAAGAACCAGTCGATAGCACCGCTTACAGCCTTTTTACATCCGAGATTTTCCTCTCTTAATAGCGTCTTTACCTCGCACTTCCAGTCGATATTCGAAAGTATAAAGTTTCTGACGGCATCGACTTTCTCTGCTTCGCCGTCCGCATTGTTACGCGCGCCGTCGCTTGCGATATATAATCGTGGTGGCTGCGCCTTCCTTATCGCTTCGAAAACCTGCTCTGTGGTGCCTAACCTGCTGAAGACCAGGAACAAAACTGCCGTATCGAGTTTTTGTGGTGGAATGAATTTCGTCGTCTCTGCCATCGTCATGCCTCCGGTTCCTTTCTAGAATTTATACGCCATGCGTGCTAAATCCTTGAAAAACAAAGATATCATCTTATATCATATAAAGACGTAAATGATAGTTACCAAAAAGATAGCCGTCAAGGGAATTGGCGTGTTACAGGGCATGAATAATGAAGATTGTAGTCCTCACTGTAGGCGATAAAGACGCTGGAAGCACAAAATTTAGGATAACACAGTATATCCCCTTTCTTGAAAAGCAGGGATATTCGGTGACGCTCATCCACCAGAAAGACATTGATTCTTCTATTGTAGATGTTGTCGCCGATGCCGATGTTGTCATCAACCAAAAATGTCTTATCGCGATGTCGTTGGCGCGTAAGATTCGCGCTAATAGCAAACGTCTTATCTTCGATTTTGATGATGCTGTATATACAAGGCATGGGAAACCGTATTCTTTCATTACGCAGTGGCGCGTCAACAAACGGATACGTTTCTGGCTTAAAAATTCCGATACTGTTGTCGCGGCGAACTGCTATCTCAAAAAGTATGCTGACCGCTACAGAGACAAAGCATGCGTTATTCCTATGGCTATTGATTTTGACACTTGGAAGCCTATAAAACGTAACGATGACGATATCGTCATCGGGTGGGCAGGAGCGCCTAACAATCTATACCATCTAAAGCGTCTGGAAGCTGTCTTGTCGACGATACTAAAAAAGCATCCTCGCGTTTCTTTTAGGGTCTTTTCGGGGAAGAAACCCGACCTTGCTGTCCCCTTCTCTTATACTCCTTTTGTTCCTGGGACGGAGCATTTTTTTACGCAAGAACTCGACATCGGACTGCTCCCCCTTTCCGAAGACGACTTTTCTAAAGGAAAGTCCCCGATAAAAGCGATACAATACCTTGCCTGCGGCGTTCCTGTCGTTGGGAATATCTTTGGCGCTACGCATGAAATATTAAACAAAGAAAACAGCATCGCCGTCGAAAACGATGAAGAGTGGATCTCTGCCCTCGAAACGCTTATACAGCAGCGTTCTTTAGCGAAAACGATGGGAGAATGCGGCCGTCGTTATGTTCTTAGCATTAATGATATCAAAGCTACTCGTCAGCAATTTCTAAAGCTTCTATCTGAATAAAAACAGGCTTTAGCCCATGTTCGCATATAATTCCATATATTTTTTAGTCTGCTTAGACAAGTCATATTCCTTTTTTGCTTTCTCGATACAATTCAAAGACATTTTTTTGCGCTTATCGGAATCACTGAAGAATTCCTGAATTCTATCGCTCATTTCTTTGCTGTCAATTTTATTAACAAGATAGCCATGCGTTCCTGTTTCAATTACATCTGGGACACCACCAATATTAAAACCTACAACAGGCGTTCCACATGCTATAGACTCTATTACTGTATTAGGGAAATTATCTTGTAACGAAGGAATTACAAATAGATCTGCAGCATTGTAAGAAAGCGACAACAGCCTTTTGTCTAAAATACTATTAAAATGGATGTGTTGTAGCTCCGTGGGTAATTTTTGAGCGAAATCACCTACAGTTATAATAACATATTCTTTTGGGTCCTGTATCATATTTAATGCTTCAATAGCATATTTTGTTCCTTTTCTTTCCTCTGCTAAATCACATGCTATCAATAAAACGACCTTTTTTTTATTGGGTATATTCAAGCCCTCCCTTGCCACAGATTTTTTAATGGGCCTGAATATGTTCAGATCCACTCCGTTAGGTATATGCGAGGTAGGGAACCTTGAGAAAAACGGGCTTTTTTTTACTTTTTGTGACATCCATGAGCTTAATGTTACAATATGAAGCTGTTCCGGTGGCAATGCCTTGAAAAGCTTGTTTTTGCGCGACCATATTTTATGTGACAAATCGTTCTCGTCATTACTACACAAGCTTGGGCATGCTCCACAGCCATTAGTAAATTTATCACAGTCGTTATCATAATGACACCCACCAGTAAATGGGTTCATGTCTGCAAGTCTCCAGACAACAGGTTTATTGTATTTTTGTATTATCTTGAAAAATCTTTCGTAATCAATAAATCTGGCGACCCAATGCAAATGAACAACATCACATTCTTTTATGTCTTCAATAAATCCCTTCATATCAACTAAAGATCTATCGTCGCTGAAAATCTCTTCGGTTCTATCTTTATACTTGTTTATATCACCATTTATTACCTTTTTTCTGACTTTTTTGAGAATCCTTCCTAACAGCCCTCCTGTACGAGCTTCAAACTTTATTATATCACGGTCACAATCCTTCTTTTCCAAAACCAATAATGTAGAATAAACCCCTAAATTAAGCAGCTTTTTATGTAATTTATGCGTTGCCTTTGCAGCACCGCCTGCTATATCAAATGTATTGACGTGTAATATTTTCATAATTTTCTTGCCATTACCTGTGATTGCTACTACCTAATCATAAATTAACATTTTGATAAATATTCCTTTTTGACAAATATCAAAGAAATCACCGTCTTAGAAACCCATTCATAACCCTGTGATGTCAAAAATCGATACACTTCAGTTTTTGAAAAATCCTCAGTAAGAGAACCATGAGATTCTACGACGACACATGTAGGGCTGAAGCGCTGCCAATCGTTAGACTTAAGAACTTCCAGGTCTAAGCCTTCGACATCGACATCTAAAAAGTCGATATTTTGTCCTTCCGGAAGATTCTCTTCCAATATCTGTGATAATGGCTTGGTCTTTATAGCAATAACATCGCTAATATCAGCGCCGTCATCACAATATTTCTTTGCCTGCTTCTCGTCGAAGGTACATAACGCTTTCTCCTCAAAAACATGGAATTTCTGCTCTCCGGCTTCTGCGGCGATACCTACTTCTATGTTTATATCCCTAGGGCGATATTTTTTAAAGGGCTCCATGCTTCCCGGTACAGCGTCTATATTTATTCCTCGCCATCCTTTTTCATAGAAATGGCATGTATTGGAAAATTTTCGTGGATGATGAGCTCCGACATCGACATAGAAGCCGTTATTGCCTTTCAATATCCTGTTGAGTATCATATCCTCGCCTTCCTGAGAATACGACCTGAAATATAATTCCGCCTTTTTTAGTTTTTTGATAATCTTCCTTATGTAAACAAAAAACACTCCTATCACAACAATAGCAACGAATACTTCAATCATAGTTTTTTCCTCTTTCCAATATCATCTATGAACGGTTATCTTCGTTTTTCAACAAGGCAATAATATTTTGGAAAGCATAAATCTCACAATAGATGGGGGGTATAATGTCTTATCGGTACGCGCCCTCCGCCAGGCAGTAGCCTATAAAAATCATAGTTCGGCAACATATCCCAGAAGTCCTTGAATCTTACCTTACTGATGATATTCATCTCGTTGAACTCAAAATGTATAGCTTTAACTTTGTTGTTCGACAGATATGATTTTGCCCCCATAAGCGCACTTAATTCATGCCCTTCGGTATCGATCTTTAAAAGATCTACTGTATCTATTTCTTTTTCTTTCAAAAACTCATCTAAAGCTACAACTTGAACGGTGTGTGAAATTGCTGTGCCTTTGTGTAAATCTTCGATAACTTCTTTATAGAGAGAAGCATGCGCGCTTCCGTCCTTGTTATCATAATCATAAATCTCTAGTTTCTCATGTTTGTCGCCGACGCCCAGATTGTAAGCAGTAAAACCCTCGAAATGTATAGCCTTTTTAAGGACATTGAACGTTATAGGATGCGGCTCAAAAGCCAAGATACGAGCTCGTGGAGTTATCGTGAGAATAGCCCTAGAATATTCTCCACGATTTGCACCTACATCAAGGATAGTAGGTTTTTCTTTATTGGCTAGGTAATTTTTCAACCAACCCTTTTCTCCGAAAAGATATGGGTTTTGATAATTTAATATTCCCATACCACACAAACTCAATTGATATAAAAATCTGTTGTATCGCAAAAATATTTTCTTGCCAAAAACATAAGCATAATATTTAGAAAAATCTTTTTTTAGGACACGCTCCAAACAAAACCATCCTACTAACAATACAAGTGCAAATATTTTTATCATGCTCTGATCCTTTTACATTTCGAGAGCCTTTTCATTACAGATCTTCTGACTCTATTAAGAAAACGTCTAATCCCCTTATTTTTACGCTGTGCTTTCCAAAAATGCTTACTTAGAGCATTATATGCTTCTTCATCAATTTTTATTTCCATCGGGAAATGCCAATCGCGTGAAAGCCGTGGAATCTCAAAGTCTTCAATATTACTTTCTCCATGGATCATAGGGTCTCTAGCTATCAACGACGGTACTTTCAACTTATTATTATGGACACCTCCAGATACTCCCGCATTCCATATTAGCGACCGCGGAGGGTAAAGTCCTAAACCTCCTGTGTTAAAGACAACGAAATCCCACTGTACGTCCCAGGTATAATCAGGATCGCGTAATACCTTCTCCAGCGTATCTGTAAAAGGGAACATCCCATTACAGTTAAAACGATATCTCCACAGTCGATCTTCTAGAGCCTTCTGTGCTTCTTGAGGATCCCAATCATTATATTGTCGCCATGCCCGTTGCCATGTTGCCCATCCCCATATGAATGTTTTGGGTAAAAACACAGGCGAAGAATTTTTAGGAAGAACATCAGGGTACATTTGTCCAGATATTAGCATTACCTTTTCCGAGTCTTTATATTTATCAAGTCCTCGACGAATATACTGCAAAAAATCGGGAGCGACGATGATATCGTCTTCGATAACTATGGCGCTACCATATCTGTCACATATCTCCGTGACCCCCAATACGATATTTTGGAATTTATAGTTTTTCTCGCGGACAACAACGGTGCCACCATATAGTTTCGTCCAGGCGTATGCCGTTGCTTGCGTTGCTTTGGCGTCGATAACATCAGATTCTTGGGATGGCGCATCACAATAAATATACAGTGGGCATTTTTCATATTCATCACAGCGCCGCAATGCTTCAAGGGCGGCATGAAGATGTTGAGGCCTGTTGTAACAGAACACTGCTATTGGCGTTATCACGATCGTATTTCCTCTTCCCTTATAAACAAGAGCCATGGTATTTTATGGAGAATTACAACACAAGTAATTATTACTTTCATGAATGAGAATAAGAATAACACCAAGCTAATTTTTTTATCGCCAGGCCTCGAAGATGAAAGCGGCCATTTTTTCACATACACAAACATCATCCAAAAGGTAGCACAGCTCAATTCGTGGGAATATGCTATTGCCATACCCAAAATAAGTAGCATAACCCCTACCCCCTCTCATTGGCATAGGATTACCATCATCGGCAGGTTGCCGCGCTGTTCTTTCTTAAAAAAAGCCTATCATACACTAAGTCATTTCTTTTCTCTTATAACGTTCTTACGGAAACATCTCGATCCCGAGAAGAAAAACATCATCTTCATCGACATTTTCTCCAGGCATCATATCCGATTTTTAGCATATGCCTTTTTTTTTCTTCAAAGAAAGAATATCTCGTTATGGCTAATGTATCGTCAGCACTCGCCTTTATGTCCCGACGAACATAATGAACGTTTCTTCAGGCGTTGGAACCGTTATTTCTCCTCTCTTCTCGGCGACGAAAATCTCAAACTTCTCACCGACAG
>Ga0209042_1000597_pt1 | contig 36425 bp, 30 predicted proteins | sample SaaInlV_200m_DNA_6_FD_184649 | JGI IMG/M metagenome (GOLD analysis project Ga0209042, IMG submission 184649) | Marine microbial communities from expanding oxygen minimum zones in the Saanich Inlet - SI037_S2LV_200m_DNA (SPAdes) (version 2) | ecosystem: Environmental > Aquatic > Marine >...
ATTATTATGGCGGAGGTAATTATTATCTTAACGGAACAATCGACGACGTCCTAATTTTCAATCGTTCATTGTCTGCAGATGAAATTCTTGGGTTATACAATGCTTCGAGGGTTTCGCATACTGAAACTTTGGCGGATGGGGCGCATGAGTTTAGGGGGTGGACTCAGGATTTGGCTGGGAATGTTGATGCTAGTGGGTTGCAGAGTTTTAATGTTGATGCGGCGGGGCCTACGGTTTCGTTTGGGACGGGGGTTTTGGCGAATGGGAGTCAGACTGCTAATAATTGGATTTTTATGAATGTGAGTTCGATTGATGTTTTGAGTAATGTTTCGACGGTTATTAATTATGATAATAGTTTGGTGAGTTGGTGGAGGATGGATGATGTTAATGGGTCGTGTTATGATGATGAGACGGAGATATTAACAGATGATGGTTGGAAGTTGTTTGGTGATTTGGATAGAGACGAGAGGGTTATGACTTTGAACCAGGAGACTGGTGAAAGTGAGTGGCAGATGCCTATGGATTGGCAGGAGTTTGATAATTCTAAGTTGGGTGGAGAGATGTATAATGTTTTGCTTGAGGATGGAAGTGAGTTGGTTGTGAGTGAGAAGCATAGGGTTTATGTTAGTGATAGTATTTCAGAAAAAGAAATCAAAGGTGCTGAAAATATAGCACCAATGGTAACACAAATCTCCACAGATTGTAATTATTTGAATTTGAGAAACTATATAAATGTTTCTGTTAATAGTAGTATTGCCGAGAGTGCTCCTGTAGCATCAATGGTAATGCGCCCGTCTCAAAAACGGGGTCTCCACAGACTTTCGGGTTCGATTCCCGGCGGGAGCGTCTCGGCATTTAATTTCTCTTTGGAAAGGGTGACTGAAACTTATTTGAGGTTTGAGGGAGGGGATGTGATTTATTTCTTAAATGGAGATAGTGAGGTTGTTAGGGTTGAGAGTATCGAGAAGGTTGATTATGATGGGAAGATTTATGATGTTGATGTGGGGAATGATGTTGTGTTGGTTCGGCGACTTGGGAGTTCTGAGTTATGGAGTGGGAATAGTGATCCTGTTGATTATATGGGTTTGAATAATGGGAGTGCGGTTGATGGTGCTGCGCAGACTGATGCTGGGAAATTTGGGAAGGGGTTTTCGTTTGATGGGGATGGGGATTATTTGGATGTGAGTGCGGATTCGAGTTTGAATTTCTCTCAGAATTATACTATTTCATTATGGGTGAAGGCGATTGATGATTGGGATGATATGTCTTCTGATTATGCTATATGGGATGCGGGTATGCATACTGCTTCAGCGGATCATTATTCATTATTAAAAGTTGATGCGGATGGGTCTAATAATTTACAATATATCACAACGTCAGATGGAAGTAAATCTGTGTATAGTGCAAAAACAGCGTGGAATGCTGAGCAATGGTATCATGTAGTAATTGTCCATAATTCTTCTAATTATATTTTGTGGTATATTGATGGTTCTTTAGATGATGAGGATAGTTTTTATGCTTTGAATCAGGCTAATTATAACGGTTTCCATTTCGGAGTTAGGGATACAACAGGTAGTGGTGCTGTTTATTTCAATGGAACTCTTGACGACGTAATGATATTTAATCGTTCACTCTCAGCTGAAGAGATACTTGGACTTTATGCAAATCAAACATCTCGTTATTTGCCGATTAATTATACTGGGCTTGGTGAGGGGTATCATACGTTTAAGGGGTATGCTCAGGATATGGCGGGGAATGTGGATGCTAGCTTGGAGGTTCGGACTGTGCTTTCGGATTTGGCTTATCCTTTGGTTGATTATGATTCTTCGACTCCTGCTGATGTGAGCTATACTAATGGAACTAGTTTGTATGTGAATGTGTCTGTTATTGAATCGAACTTTGCGAATATTACTTTTACACTACATAATTCTTCTGGTGAGGTTAATGTTACGACTTATACTAGTTTGGTTCAGGAGATTAATTGGACGCTTGGAGCTGATGGGAATTATACTTACAATGTGACTGTTGTTGATTTGGCTGCTAAGGTTAATTCGACAGCGACGAGAACTTTGGTTAAGGATACGGTTGCGCCTGCTTTGGTTTTGAATACTGAAGGGATGCCTGATAATAATTCTGTTGGGGCTTCGAGTGCTTTGTTTAATTGGACTGTTTCGGACAATATTGATGGTTCGATAGCTTGTTATCCTACGACGAGCGTTGATGGTGATTTGACGGGAGTGAATGTGGCTAATGCTACTACGAATTGGTCGACTGAGACTTTGAGTGGTGGGACTCATTTGATGAGGGTTAGGTGTGAAGATGATGCTGGGAATTCTAATACTACTTTGGCTTCGATAACTTATCTTGTTGCTGTGATTAACTTTTCGGCGCCTGTTAATAATTTGACTTATAGGATTGGGGATGAAGTTACTTTGTTTGTTGAGGAATTGGATGGGACGGACTTTTTGACTAATGTTACTATTCCTATTGTTAGAGCTGGTTCGATTTTTGAGACTGCTAATTCTGTGGAGGTTGCTAGTAATAATTGGAGCGTGAGTTATACTTTGCCGTCGATATCGCCTACTTATTTGACAGCTAGAGGTCAGGCATTTAATCAGAGTGTTGGTGCTAGTCAGAATGTTACGCAGAATGTTGGGTTGATTCTTTTGAGGGCTGCTGGGAATACTTCTGTTCCAACGATGACGAAGATGTGTCCTAATCGGACTTATGTGATTAATGCTACGGACGCTTTGATTGAGGTTGTTAGTGATTTGGATACTTTGGTTTATAGTACGACTTTGAATGTGACTTCTCCATCTGGAATTAATTATACTTTGAGCGCTGATGTTTCGACGCAGGATACGGACAGTTATGTTAACTCTGAGAATTATACTTTGGTTGTGAATGAGACTGGGGTTTGGACTATTAATTCGACTGTTGAGGACTTTGAGAATCAGAGTATTAGTTCTGCTTATAATTTGACTTCGGCTACTTCGTTTAATACTTATAGTATCAATTCGTCGACGGTGACTAATATGTCGGTGCAGGATAGGTGTGATGGTGCGGAGATTGATCAGAATACTAATATGGATGTTGTGGTTGTTGATGGGGCTTTGCTTGATTTGAATGTTTCGATTGATGAGCCTTTGGTTAATGCTACTGAGATGAATATTTTCTTTAGGGAGTTGAACTTGACTGGGAATGTTAGTGACGCTGTTAACTTTACTTTGAGGACGAATGAGACTGATGCGCCGACCAATGAGAGGAGGATTTTGACTTTTGATTTGAATTCGAGTTTGAACTTTACTAATTATACTATTACTTATGATTATTCGGATGTTGCGCATAGTGTTGCGAATGAGAGTGCTTTGAAAATGTGGAAGTGTGCGAATGCTTCGAATTGTACTTTGGTTGAATTGAACTCTACTGTTAATGAAACTGCTGATACTATCTCTGCTACTGCGACTAACTTTTCGAGGTTTATGATTACTGAACCTGCTTCTAGTAATGAGACTGCCACGGAGACTGTGACTGTGACTGTTTCAGGAGGGGGTAGTACTGTTACGGAGACTGTTTATAGGAGTTTGCAGTTGCTTGTTCCTGGGACTGTTGAGTTGAGTTTGGCTGATGAGGTTGTTGTACCGATACAAGTATTGAATCCAGAGGATGTTGCTATGAGTGGGATTGCTTTGAATGCTTCGCCTAATACTGAGGACTTGAGCGCTGAGTGGGAGAAGAATGAGATTGAGAGCTTGGGTGCTGGAGAGAATGAGACTATTTTGTTGTATCTTGAGTCGCATTCTAAGCCGGGCGAGTATGATGTTGATATTACTGCTACTGTTACGTCGCCGATGGTTCAGGAAACTGCGAAGCTTTATGTTAGACTTGTCGAGGCTATTGGGAAGGAGACTTTGGTTGAGAGGATTGTTTTGGCGACTGATATGTTTAGGGAAAATCCTGAGTGTTTGGAGTTGAACGATTTGTTGGAGGATGCGGAGTTGAAGCTTGAGGCTGGGGATATTGAGGGGAGTAAGGATAGAGTTCAGTTGGCTATTGCTAAATGTAAGGATTTGATTGCTGGGAAAGAGTCGCCGTTGATTTATACTCGATATAGGGAATGGTTGGTTCCGGTTTCTATTGCTTCTATTTTATTGGCGATTGCATTTGCGGTTGTGATATTATTAAGGAAGCCGAAGTTTAATTTTTATAAGAATAAGGAGAAAAAGTCGAGTAGAGGATGGTTTGGATTTGGGAAAAAGAAGAGCAAGAAGGTTGGCGGGAAAAAGAAGAAGGGTGTTTTTAGTTAGTTGCGGATTAGAGCTTTGGTTTCTTTTATTAGGTTGTTGAATATTTTTTTGTTTACCTCTCCGCTGTTGTATTCGATGGTTTGGATTTTTGATGCTAGTGCGAAGATGTCGAGTTTGATTTGATGATTGATTTTTTTAGATTTTATTTTTTTTGCCAGTTCTTCGTAGGTCAGGGATTGTTTGATTTTATATTTTTCTTTGAGATAGACGTGGAATATTTTGTTGAGTTCTTCTATTGATGTTGAAGATAGTTTTTCTCTTTTTAGTTTTGAGAGTTCTCTTAACGCTCCTTCTTGAAGTTTAGTTTTTATCTTATCTTTTCTTTTTTTGAATGACCACATACTGAAGTTAGGGTTCGGGATTTTATAAGTTTATTGTGAGGCTGAAAAAAGTTTATATAGTCTTTTTTGTTTGGGATGTTATGAAGAAGGTGAAGGTTTCTAAGAAATCTGTGAAGCATAAGTCTGTGGTTCATCATAAGAAGGTTAAGCATAAAGAAGTTCATAAGGAAAGTCATAGTAGGAGAAGCGTTTATTATGATGATTTGCAAAAGGTTAAGGCTGAGGTTGCGAAGATGGTGCTTGGGCATGGGGAGGTTACTGAGAGTATTCTGAGGGCGTTGCTTGCGAATGGGCATGTTTTGATTGAGGGTGTTCCTGGTGTTGCAAAGACGTTGTTAATTAGGACGTTGGCGGAGGTTTCTGGTGTTGCGTCGTCGAGGATTCAGTTTACTGTTGATTTGCTGCCGGCTGATATAAGTGGTATTACAACTTATACTCCTGGGAAAGGATTTGAGACGATTAAGGGTCCGATATTTTCTAACTTTGTTATTGCTGATGAGATTAATCGGGCGCCGCCTAAGACTCAGTCGGCTTTGTTGGAGGCTATGCAGGAGAAGCAGGTTACGATTGGGAAGCAGACGTTTCAGCTTGAGCCGCCGTTCTTTGTTATGGCTAATCATAATCCGATTGAGAGTTCTGGGACTTATAAGTTGCCAGAGGCGCAGGTTGATAGGTTTTTGTTTAAGTTGAAGATGGGGTATCCGAGTAATGAGGATGAGGAGGGGATTATTGATCAGAATATTACGACGCATAAATTTGAGGATTTTAAGGTTGCGCAGATTTTGAGCGCTGAGAAAATAATGAAGATGCAGGAGTTGGTGAAGGAGATTCCTATGAGTGCGCAGATTAGGAAGTATATTGTTAGGATTGTTGAGGCGACGAGGAATCCGAAGGATGTTGGAATTAGGCATGGGAAGTATATTGAGTGGGGAGGTTCTCCGAGGGCGTCGATTGCTTTGGGGATTGGTGCTAGGGCTGATGCGTTTTTGAAAGGGCAGGGAAATGTTTCGCCGCAGAACGTTAAGAATGTTGCTCATGATGTTTTGAGACATAGGATTTTGTTGAATTATGCTGGGCAGGCTGAGAATATTAATTCTGATAAGATTATAGATGAGATTCTTGATAAGGTGAAGGTACCTTAGGAGTTCTTATGGCAAAATTAAAGATTGATCTTAATTTTTCTTTGAAGAGATTGGATTTGGTTACGAAGGGTTTGGTGACGACGAAGTTTCTTGGGAATTATGCGAGTGCGTTTAAGGGGCAGGGTTTGGAGTTTGCTGATTATAGGAATTATGCTCAGGGGACTGATGATGCTTCGAGGATAGATTGGAAGGCGAGTCAGAGAGTTAATAATTTGCTTGTGAAGGAATTTGTTGAGGAACGGAATATGGAGATTTTGTTTTTGGTTGATGTGTCTGAGAAGATGTTGGCTGGTTCGACGAAGCAGTTGAAGGCAGAGTATGTTGCGGAGATGGTTGCGGCTTTGAGTTATAGTATGCTTAGTGCTGGCGACGCTGTTGGGCTTGTTTTGTTTTCTGATAAGATTGTGAAGTTTGTGCATCCGCAGTCTGGGATGAAGCAGGTTTATACTATAACGGAGAGTTTGGCTAATACAAATAATTATGGGAGTTTTTCGGATATTGATTTGGCTGTTGATCATGCGTTTAGGAATATTGAGAAAGGGACGTTGGTCATTTTGATTTCTGATTTTATTTATCCTATTAAATCTGAGAAGAATTTTAGGTTGGCTTCGAGTAAGTTTGATTTGATTTCTGTTATGGTTCGGGATCCTATTGACATGAATTTGCCTGAGGGTTCTGGAGAGGTTGTTGCGCAGGATCCTGTTTCTGGAGAGGTTTTATTGATTAATCCTGCGAAGATGAGGAAAGAATATGGAAGTATGGCGGCTTCCGACGTTACGAAGATAAGGAATTTGATGAAGAAGTCTGGTGGGGATTTGCTTTTTGTTGAAACGTCGAAGCCATTTGTCAAGCCTGTTATAGAATTTTTTAAGAAGAGGGAAGCAGAATGGAGATAGTCTTTCAGAATTCGTTTTACCTTTGGGCGTTGGTGGTTATACCGTTGGTGATAGTTATTCATTTTGTTTCGCTTCGGTATTCGAAGAATAGATCTGTGAAGTTTGCGAATTTTATTGCGTTGGCGAGGGTTTCTGAGAAAGTTGGTTTGAGTTCTAATTTTGGTGTTTTGTTTTTGAGGGTTTTTGTTTTGATTTTTGTTGTTTTTGCAATTGCTGGGACGAGTGTTTGGTATGAGGGAACGAGTGTGACTTCTGATTATGTGGTTGCGATTGATGCGAGTGCGAGTATGTTGGCTGAGGATTTGTCTCCGACGCGGCTTGATGTTGCGAAAGAAACTGCTGTTAATTTTGTTGATAAGTTGAATCCGCTTTATTCTTCCGTCGCTGTTGTGAGTTTTTCGGGGACGCCGTTTGTTCATCAGATGTTGACTAAGAATCATGGGATTGTGGTTGATGCCATTAATGAAATTGGTGTTCGAAGATTGGGGGGTACTGATATTGGGAATTCTGTTATTACGGGTTCTAATATTTTGTTTGCTTCTGCTGAGCCTAAGGTTGTTGTGATAATTACTGACGGTAGGGATAATGTTGGCTTGAGTGTTGAGGATGCGATTTTCTATGCTAATGATAATAATGTTTTGGTTTATACTATTGGGATTGGGACAGAGGAGGGTTTTACTGAGGGTAATGGTTCTATTGTTGGACCTTTGGGGATTGATGAGGGTGAGTTGCAGAAGTTGGCAACTGAGACCGGAGGGGAGTATTTCAATGTTAGGTCGGCTGATGATTTGGAGGGAGTTTATGGGAATATTTTGAATGCTGAGAGGAGGAGGGTTTCGCTTGACTTGACTTTCTTTTTGTTGATTGGGGGATTATTGTTGTTGGTTATTGAGTGGGTCCTTGTAAATACTAGGTTTCGTATTATACCTTAGAGTGATTAAAATGTTATTTAGGACTCATATTGTTTTTTCGTTGGCTGTTTGGTTTGTGTTGAATTATTTCTTGGTTATGCCTATATATGTGTTGTTTTTTGTTCTGTTGGCGACGGTGTTTGTTGATGTTGACATTAAGAATAGTCGGTTTGGGAATCATTGGTTTTTCCGGCCGTTGCAGTTTATGACGAGGCATCGGGGGGTTTTGCATAGTTTGGTTGCTGGAATTTTGTTGTCTCTTGTAATTGGGGCTGTGAGCTTATGGGCTGGATTTGGGTTTTTTGTGGGGTATGTTTCGCATTTGTTTTTAGATTGTTTAACTAGGGGCGGGGTTAGATTGCTTTGGCCCTTTCCGTGGAAGATTAAGGGATTTGTGAGGAGTGGTGGAATTTTTGAACAGGTGGTTTTTGTTTTATTACTTTTGGGTGATATTTTTGTCGTCGGTAAAGTGGTTCTGGGTTATCTGTTTTAGATGATATAAATCCTTATAAAGGAAAGTGGATTTTGTTTGTGATGGTTACAAAGAAGGACGTTGATGAGGTGAAAGAGGCTATTTCTGGGGATGAAGAGATTGAGGAAGTTGAAGAGATTGAAGAGATTGGGGAAATTGAAGCTGTGAAGCCGGCTAAAGTTAAGAAAGAAGATAAGCCTGCTAAGTTGATTGATATCCCTGGGGTCGGTCCTGGGGCTGTTGCGAAGCTGGAGGCTGCTGGGATTTATGAGTTGATGGGGTTGGCTGTTTTGACGCCTTCTGGTTTGAGTGAGCTTGCTGGAATGAGTGAGACTGTTGCGAGGAAGGCGATTCAGGCTGCGCGGAAGATGATGGATATGGGTTTTGTTGACGGGCTTGCGCACGAGGAGAAGAGGAAGGAGTTGTTTCATATTACTACTGGTTCGAAGAATATTGATAATTTGCTTGGGGGGAAGGGGTTGCAAACTAAGGCGATCACTGAGGCTTTCGGGGCGTTTGGATCTGGGAAGACTCAGTTGGCATTGTCTTTAGCTATTGGCGTTCAGTTGCCTATTGAGAGCGGTGGTGCGAATGGTAAGTGTGTTTATATCGACACAGAGGGGACGTTTCGGCCTGAGAGGGTTAGACAATTCGCTGAGGGGATTGGCGCGAATCCTGATAAAGTTTTGAAAAATATTTTGGTTGCTCGGGCTTTTAATAGTGACCATCAGATGTTGTTGTTGGATCGTGTTGCTGAGATGATCAAGGATGGTGAGCCGATTCGTTTGATGATTATTGATTCTTTGACTGCACATTTTAGGGCTGAGTATTCTGGGCGGGGGCAGTTGGCTGATAGGCAGCAGAGGTTGAATAGATATTTGCATAATTTGATGAAAGTTGCAGAGCAGAATAATCTGGCTGTTTATGTTACGAATCAGGTTATGAGTGATCCGGCTCAGATGTTTGGAGATCCGACGAAGGCGATTGGTGGGAATATTGTTGGGCATGCATGTACTTATCGAATGTATTTGAGGAGAGGGAAGAAAGATTCTAGGATTTGTAAATTGATTGATAGTCCTGATTTGCCAGATGACGCTACAGCGTTTATGATTGAGACTGATGGTTTGAAGGACATAGACATTTAGATTTGATTCTTGTTCTGGAGTGTATAAGTTTTTATAAATAAGAGTTTTCTTTATGTGTTATGGGAAAACCATTACCTGATCATGTTAAGCCTGCTAGGAAGCACATAAAGAGATGGGATGGAGCTTTGAAGCCAATTGCTATGAGGCATTCTGTTGGAGACAAGGAGGTTTCTAGATATGTTCATGATCATGGGACTAGAATTGATTACGAAAATCCTGATACTAGTTTTTCGTTGAGCATCCAGTCTCATGGTAAGTGTGAAAATCCTGGGCAGGTTGTTTATGCGAGACAGGTTGCCCCATACTGGGGACAAGCAGAGAATGGTTTGAATATTGAAGCTTGTTCGGATGTTGCTAGGTTTGTTGCCGGTGCGGCTCGTACGATTGGACTTAAGGGGGATTTTAAAACTTCTTCTTATGTGGGGATTGGTGTAGCGGCCCCTGCTGTTGCCATTTCTGGAAGATTCAGTGATGATATTTTTAATGACGTTGCTAAGCTTGTTGTAATGACTGATGATATGATTGATTTTAGATTTAGAGAGGTTGATCAAACGATGGTAAGGCCGTTTCATTATGCTTTGGTTCCTATTGTTGGAGGAGATGCTAGGGGTGCTAGTTATTTTAAAGAAGTGGAATCTGTGGAGGATTTATCTGGTGCTAGTCATGTTTTGACTTTTGGAAGAAAGCCGGAAGGAATAAGGCTTGGAGAGGGGCATCGAATGCTGTATGGAGATAGGGATCTCGCCAAACTTGCTGATGCTAATAGTGGGAAAATTATGACTCCAGATGAGTTTGCTAGGCGTGGATAATTTTATTAAGGTTTTGAATCTTTTTTAATTATGGAGTCGAATAAGAAGTCCTCGGATTTTAATTTTTTGGAAGCGGCGATGGTGAAGCAGACTGAGTTGTTTAAGGATTGTATTAATATTGTTGTGGGGAAGGGTAATGAGAATGCGGATGTTTTATTTGTTGGGGAGGCTCCAGGTCGGAATGAGGATGAGCAGGGGATTCCTTTTTGTGGGGCTGCTGGGAAGAATCTTGATAAGTTGTTGGATAGTGTTGGATTGAGTTTGGAGGATATTTATGTTGCGAATATTTTGAAGTGTCGGCCGCCTGAAAATCGGGATCCGTTGCCAGATGAGATTAAGGCGCATACTCCGTGGCTGTTGAAGCAGATTAAGGATATGAAGCCGAAGGTTGTGTGTTCTCTTGGGAATTATGCTACGAAGTTTTTTTTGGCTGGAGGGGATGTTGATGGGATGAAGAAGCAGCCAGGGATTAGTCAGATTCATGGGGAGGCGCGGGAGATTGAGCTTGATGGAGTGAAGTTTAATTTGATTCCGTTGTTTCATCCCGCCGCGATAATTTACAATCGGACGAAGTTGACGCCGTTGTGGGAGGCTGATATGCAGAAGATTAAGAAAATTATTAGCGACGCTTGAGTCCGGCTCTTCTTGATGGAGCGTCTTTGATTTTTGAGAATTTGTAGTGAGCTGATTTTGTTTCGACTTTGCATTTAGGACATTCTGATTTCATTGTGTAAGATTCGCATTTAGGACATTTGTTCAGGTCGCTCATTTTGCCTCGGATGCGTAGAATTCACAGTTGTTTTCTTTTGCTCTTTTTTCTAACTCTTCGATGATTTCAGCCATTCTTTTTTTGCCTTGCTTGAAATCTTCGACTGTTAATTTTAGCTTGAAGTTTCCTGCGGAGATGTAGCTTACTGAAATATTTTGGTCGTCGAAGTTGAACATGGATTTTATTTTTTTAACTCCGTCATCATCTAGACATTTGATTTTGATATTTTGTTTTAGTTCTTCGTTCTTCCTTTTCTTTTGTGAAACTGCTTTGATTGCGTTTTGTTTTTCTTTTGGAATATATTTTGAAATCAGTGATTCGTCATTTTTTACTGCTGTGATAAATCCTGCTAGGTCATCAAAGTCTTTTAGGATTTTTTCTTTTACTTCTTTCTCTTCTTCTCCGAGGATTTGTCTGAATGCTACGTTGACTGCTTGGGATTGTTTGAATGATTGCATTACTTCTTTTTTCTCTTTTGAGTTGACTCTTCGTAGGGATAGGTGAATGTGGTTGCCCTCGATTTTTAGGATTTTGCAGACGATTTGTTTGTTTGGGACTACGTATTGTCGCATTAGTTTGATTCGTCCTGGAGCGATTTCTGAAGAAATAATTGTTCCCTCGTTGCCGTCGGGTAGTTCTACGAATGTGATAGTGTTGGTCACTTTTTTCACTTTGCAGAGTACTAGGTCGCCTTCTTCCATGATTGTGATTACAAGACTTCTTCGACACGTGATCGGATTTTTGCTTTTCCGCCAGCTGGGATTGCTAGTACGGCGTTGCAAGCTAGGCATCTAACTTTTGTCGATGCTTTTCCGAAAATAGTCTGAGAGGCTTTGCATTTAGAGCAATTTACTCTTATGAATTTTCCTTTTCTTTCCATAGAAATAAGTGCTGATTTTGGTTTTTAAGCGTATTGGTGGGCTGAAGAATATTTATATATGTGTTTGGCTTGTTTAACTTATGGATAAAAGAGGTATGTCTGCCGTTGTGGCAACTGTGTTGATTGTTTTGATTACTGTTACTGCGATTGCTGTTATTTGGATTATGGTTATTCCTGTCGTTAGAGATTCTTTTGTTTTTTCGGAATTGGATGGGAGGGTTACTATTTTGTATTCTGGGGGGTATACAATTTATGATGCCGATAAGGAGATTGCTTTGGTTCAGATAAAAAGGGATAGTGGGGAGGGGGAGATGAAGTATGTCAATGTTATTTTTGATTTTGAAGATGGTAGTGTTGGTAGTTTGGTTCTTGCGCCAGGACCTGGAAGGACGGAGGTTTATACTTTTGGACTAAAGGAATATGGCGAGCCGCTGAGAGTCCGTGCGGCTCCTGTTTTTGTTTTGGGTACACGGGAAAAAGAGGGTATGTCAACATCTGGTGCTAAAATGAAAGAGGGTGATTCTGGGACACAAGACAATGTTTATTATATAGGGAGGGGTGAGTTGTATGGGCCTAAGAGTGAGTTAGCTAGTTGGTGGTGTTTTAATGGAGATGCTCAGGATTGCTTTGGAGATACTCATGGGGAGGAGAATAAGACTATTAATGTGGATTATGATGATGTTGATAGGGGGAAGGTCGGATATTTTGAGGGGTTAGGTGTTGGTGGGCATATCAAACTTCCAGCGAGCAATACACTTTTGGATAATGAGACGTGGACTATGAGCGCCTGGTTTAATCCTTCTAGTGTAGATTCTATAGATACTAATAACAGAATACTTACTTTTCACAGGAAGGCTGGTGTCGGAACTGCTGCGTCTCTCTTGGTTGGAAATGATGATGAGGTTTTATTTAGATATTATAATGCGGACGGCTCTTCTTTTAGCAGATCTTTTGGAGAGGTTGTTATTGGTAATTGGCACCATATTGCTATTTCTTTTGACGGAGAGTCTTATCGTATTCTTTGGGATGGGAATTATGAGGGACTTGAGGATACGTTTTTGGGGTTCGGTTCGCATGAGGCGTTTATTGGTGCTTATGAAAGTGGTTCGGCGAATTTTCATGGAATGATAGATGATGTTATGATTTATGATAGGGCGCTTTCAAAAGAAGAGCTTGAGGGGATATATGATAGTCAGAAAAAATAGGTTCTAGAGTTTTACGATTTCGATTTCGAGTTCTTTTTTTAGGGTTTCAATAAATGACTCTTCTTTGCTTTTTTCTACTAGGCATCCTGCTGCGAAATGATGTCCTCCAACTTCTGCGATTGATTCCGGATTATTTGTTTTGAATTTTATTACTGTTTTTTCTAGGACCTCTTTTAGGTTTCGTCCTTCTTGTCCGACGATTCGTGCTGAGACCTTTATTTTATCTTCGTTATATGCCATGCCGATTAGGATTGTTCCTTCGGTGTATGTTGGGGATGATGATAGCATTGAGCAGATTGTTCCGACGATTGCATCTTTGATTTGATCTTTTGCGTTGAGGATTACGAAGCCTTTGCCTTTTATTTTGTCCATTTTTTCTGCGACTCTTAATCCTGATACGAGTTCTTGTTTGTATTCTGTGTAGATATCTAATGCTTGTGTTTTTGCTTTTTCGTTTTCGAGGCAGTATGAGATTGCGATGTCGCTGTAGCCTAATCTTGAGCATGCGTTGACTAGAGTTGAGATTTCCCTGACGTCTTCTTTTGTGTTGAAGAATTTTAGGATATAGAGGTTTCCTAGGATGTCGGATTCTTTGTTGTGTTGTGCCCTTCTTATCATGACGGCTGTTATTAGTTTTGACATTTCTTCTTCGGATAGGTCGAGTAGGGATTTGTCGAAGTTGATTCCGGTTTCTCTAAGAATTTCCATTGCGCCAGGGCCGTTGCCTGTGACTCCGGGGATGTATGGTGAGGTTGACCATTCGAGTGCACGTCTCAGTGGTCTTGTTGCTGGGTAGATTACCAAGCCTTTTTTTATTTTGAGATCATTGGCGTCTTCGACTATTTTTTGGTTTACTTTTGAGAGGTTTGACTCATGCCTGTCGCCAATCATTCCGATGATTGCTAGAGATGCAAGGTCTTGGTTGTCGTGTGATATTGCTTTTGAAAAGAAGTAGCATATTCCGGCGCCTGTTGCTTCGTTGTCTTCTGGGGAATCTGTTAGGTGTGGGTTTATGATTTTGATTTTGTCGTTAAGTTTTGATTTGTCTATCTCGTGGTGATCTAGGATGAATATTGGTTCTGCGAGGTCTTGAAAGTAATCGACGCTTCCTGATGCGAGATCGGAGAACAGGATGACTTCTTTTGGTTGTCGTTTTAATTCCTCTTTGATTGTTCCCTCTTCTAATCCTTTGACGATTCTGATTGAGAATTTTTTGTCGAGGCGCTTGAATGTTTTTGCTAGAATTGCTGCGGATGTTATTCCATCTGTGTCGTGATGGCTTATGATTCTGATTGGACGATCCTTTGAGAATTCTAAAAACTCTTGCGCGAACTGTTCTACCTCTTTTAACATTGTGTAAATAATTTTTATATACTTAAAAGTATTTGTGTTCTGTGATTACTTCTTTTCCTTTAGCTCAGGGGCATATGCCCCTCGGCTGTGTACCCCATTAGTTTGGCGAACTTCGTTCACGATACAATGCAAATGAAAATTTCTTAACGGCTCCGTCCTCTCCCGCTGGACCGGACAGCCTGAGCCTAAAATTTTTATTTGCTTAGAATTTAGGAAACTGAGTTTCCCTGGATGTATCAAGATTTTATTTCTTCTTTTTTCGGTCTCTTAATGGAATTCCAAAATATTTTTTGGTGATGTTGAGCCTTGATTGTGCGTGTTGTAACTTGTGTTTTGCGTGTCGGTCTGTGATGTTGTTCTTTAGGTGTTCTTTCATTTTTTCGACTTTCTTTTCTGCGTTTTCTAAGTCTTCGTTTCTTTCGATTCCTAGTTCTTTCATGTATGCCTTTAGTTTTTTGCCGAAGACTTTTGTTGTTGGGATTCCGTATTGGTCTCGTAGAATGAATCCGATTTGTGATGGGGAATGTTTCTCTGAGAGTTCTGCGATTATCTTTTTCAGTTCAGGTTCTTTCATTTTTACCCATGTAGGTTTTTGTAATTGTTCCATGTTAATTGGTGTAAATTTGGGTTTTTAAGATTAACTGTGGGCTTATCTATCTGTGAGAATAGCCCCACGAGTGCTCACAATTTGCATTTCGAAAATATTTAGAATTTAGTTTTTCTCAAAGCGAATTGTTCGTCAAACCTCAGGTTCGAATATAGCCCCACGAGGATTCGAACCTCGGTTTCTGGGATCAAAACCCAGCGTCCTTGACCACTAGACTATGGGACTACTAGATTATGAGAATTTGTGAATTTTTAAGTGTTTGTGAGGGTTAGGTTTATAAGTGGATGTTGTGATGAGATTCTCCTTATGGTTGAAAAATATATTAAGCGGTGTAGGGAGTATGCAAAATTTGCTGAGGCTGAATCTAAACTTCGTGAGGACATTGAAGGAAATAGGGTCTTGTCGAATGTTGTTAGGTTGGCGGCGAGGGGAGATGAGGAGACTGATCGGGTGAAACATTATTTGGCTTATCATTTATTTCATTATGGTGGGACCGTTGAAGAGTTTTTAGAGGATCATCCTGTTGATAATTTGCATCAGATTATTATGGATGATTTGGAGTTGTTTGATTAGTGTTTGTATCGTCCGCGTTTTTCTACTATGGTTAGTCTTTCGATGACGGTTTTATCTTTGTAGGTTTTTAGGAAGTTTTTGAAGAGGGCTTCGTGGTTTTGGAAGTGTTTTGCTTCGAGGGCTTGTTTGATTAGGTGGAGGTCGACTGCTTTGTCTTCGATTTTTGTTGAGATGAATCCGAGGCCGAAGTCTATGATGTATAGTTTGTCTTTGGATAGGATTGTGTTGGATGTTGTGAGGTCGCCGTGGATTATGTTATTTTTGTGGAGGAGGGCCGTTTGTTCTCCCAGCTGTTGCATGACTTTGAATTGTTTTTTTTCAGGGTAGGAGTTTAGGGTTTCGGATAGGCGGTCGCCTTCTATGAATTGCATGTGAATCATTCTGCTTGATCCTGGGTCTGCTAGAATTTTTGGGACGTTGATGTTTAGAGCTAGGGCTTTGGATATTAGTTTTGCTTCGGACTTTGTTCGGCGTCTTCTGATTTGGTTGTCTAGTTGTGGATGCCTATATCCTTTTGGAATTCTGTCTTTGACTATCTTGTCTCTTATGTGGAAGATTTTTGCTTCGGCGCCTTGGGATATCAGTTTCATTTTACAGCTTAACCTTTCCTTTAAACTTTCGAGCCATCTTTTGCATCATCTTTTGGTCGATTTTTCCGTCGGCGAGGCCGGATTGCATGCCCATCATTTCTTTGAGCATTTTGTATTGCTTTAGGAGTTCTCTTATTTCTGAAGTTGTTGTGCCGGAGCCTTTTGAGATTCTTTGGATTCGTGAAGTTTGTTTTTCTAGGATGATTGGGTTTTCTATTTCTTCTTCGGTCATGGAGTTGATTGCGTTTTTCCAGTGAGTCATTTTAGCTTCTTGTTTTGCGAGGACGTCCTTTGGGACTTTAGCTGCTGACATTCCTGGGACCATTCCGATTAGTTTGTCCATGGAGCCCATTTTGTTCATTTGTTCTAGTTGGGAATATAAATCTAGGAGTGTGAATTTTCCTTCTTTCATTCGGTCTTCGATTCGCTTAGCTTGTTTTTCGTCTGTTGCTGATTTGACGTGTTCTAATAGAGCTGATAGGTCGCCCATTCCTAGTAATCTTTGGATGAATGATTCTGGGTCGAATGTTTCGATTTCGTGGATTTGTTCTCCGACACCGATGAAGAATACTGGGGCGTTTGTTTCTGCGCAGGCTGTTAGAGCTCCGCCGGCTTTTGATGTACCATCCATCCTTGTAATTATTACTCCTTCGATTGATAGAGCTTTTTGGAACTCGTCAGCTTGGGTCTTTGCGGCTTGTCCGATATCTGCGGGCATTACTAGGATTCTGAAATCAGGTTTTAGGGTTTTGTTTAGCTTTTCGATTTGCTTGATTAGTTCTTTGTTAAGTCCGTCTCGTCCTGCTGTGTCGATTAGGATTAGGTCGTATTTTTCTAGGGCTTTCTTGTGTTTCTTGATAATTTTAATTGGGTCTTTTTCTTTTTTATCTATGAATGCTGGAAGGTTTGCTTTTTCTGCCATTTGCTCTAGCTGATCCATTGCTGCTGGTCTGTCAACATCTAATCCTAGTAGTGCGACTTTTCTTCCACGCTTAGCATAGTAGAATCCGAGCTTTGCGATTGTTGTTGTTTTACCTGCACCGTAAAGACCCATGAACATGATGCTTGCGTTTTTTGGGAGTTTTAATTCTTCTTTTTTACCGCCGAGGATTAGTAGGATTTCATCGTGGATTAGTGTGACTAGTTGTTCTTTTTTGTCGATGCCTTTTATTGTTTCGTCGTAGGCTAGTTTTTTTATTTTTTGAGATAGAGCGAATACTAGTTCTATGTTGACATCTGCTTCGATTAGGGATTTTTGGATATCTTTTATTACTGCGTCTACGAGTTTCTTATCTAGGAAGATTGCGTTTGATATCTTCTTTATTCCGCCTTTTAGAGCAGAGCCTATCTTGTCTAGTACCATGTTTTTAGAAGAAGGTGTTGAGTTAATAAGTTTTGGGTTTTGGGGATGATTGATATATATGTTATAGTATAATATTGTTTAAATAGTGGTGGATGTTTTTGTTTTCATGGGTGGAGATGTAATTGCTACTGTTACGATTGGCGGAGAAGGCGGCAGCAGTATGAGTATAGGGGATGAGAGTGATAGGGATTTAAAGAGGGAAATTAGTCCTAAGCTTAGGGTGCAGCAGGAGTTTGGACAATGTGTTACTCCGGGATATTTTTTGACTGATATTGTGACTAGTGATGGTCCGAGTGTTGTGATGTCGGATGGTACAGTGATGAGACGAGATAGCGACTTTCCGGGGCATTTTAGTGATGGAGTTGCGAAGGTTTTTGCGGAACAATCTGATGGAATTTATTTTCCCGGAAAGAAGGGGGAGCTGGGGCATTATAGGTTTTCGTTTGGAGATTTTATTGGAGCTGTTCGTAGGATTTGTTTGAGACAGGGGGGAGATTTGGAAGAGATGGCTATGGATGACGAGATTTCTTTGAAGAATTTTAAGGGGATAATTTCTGAGTCTGAATTTATTGATGGAGACGTTAATCCTTTTGCGGCTAGGGATTTGTTTGGAGGAGGTAGTGTCGGAGGGGTTGTTGGGGACTTAAAGAGGGAGGCAGTTGGAAGGAGTGAGGAGCAGAATATGCATGATGCGAAGCTTCGGGTAGGGCTTAGCGGTTTTGGTTATAATCATTTTGGCGTTAGTGATAGGGCGCTTATTTCGAAGGAGTGGGTTTATGGATTAGATAAAGAATCTGTAGAACTGGGGGAGATAATGTCTTATGTTGCAAGAGTTGATGCTAAATGGAGAGGGGACAGGGTTAATGCTAGTATAGATGCAGAGTGGGTTAAAAAGGACAAAAGTGATATTTATTTGAAGATGGTAAGTCCAAGGAACACCTTTAAATCTAATGAGAGGCTTGAGGAGCCAGTGATGGGTGTTGTTGAAATGTCTGATATTTATTTTGATGTTGCTAATAAATTTTATGGGGCGATTGGTTTGGCAAAAAAATTGGCGGAAGGCAGAGTTAAGGAGAAAAAGGAGAGGGTTATAATGGAATTGGGGCTAGAGGTCTAATTTTTCAATCATTTTCTTTTTGTCGAAAATTTCTAAGTCTTTGTATTCTTGACCTGTGCCTAAAAATAGGATTGGTTTTTTTGTGATGTGTGAAACTGAGATTGCGGTTCCGCTCTCTTTCATCAACGTCGGCTTTGCTTTCTTTTTTATTTTAATTGAACAATCCTGCGTTAGAGAAATACTCGCGTACGCCTGTACGCCACGCATTCCTCTGCCTTGACTTGTTCTAATTAAAATAAAAAATATTTTTATTCTTCGAAGATTTTTTTGATTAGGTCTTCTTTATTGAATAGTTCTAAGTCTTTGTATTCTTGGCCGGTTCCGAGGAAGAGAATTGGTTTTTTTGTGATACTGGAAACTGATATTGCGGTTCCCCCTTTTTCGTCGACGTCGGCTTTGGACAAGATTATTCCCGTTATGCTTATCGTGTCGTTGAAGGCTTTGGCTTGTTCGGTTGCGTCGTTGCCTGTTATTGATTCGCCTAGGAAAATTTTCATGTCGGGTTTATTTACTCGGACTATTTTTTCTATTTCTTTCATTAGGGAATCTTTGTTTTGCATTCGTCCTGCTGTGTCGATTAAGACGACGTCGATTTTGTTTTTCTTTGCGTATAAGATTGCGTCGAAGCCGACTGCTGCTGGATCTGAGCCGTAGTCTTTTTTGATTATTGGGACTTTTAGTCTGTTTGCGTGAACTTCTAATTGTTGAATTGCTGCCGCTCGGAATGTGTCGGCGGCTGCGAGACAAACTGAGAGTTTATTTTTTTGTAAGTAATTTGCGACTTTTGCGATTGTTGTTGTTTTTCCTGAGCCGTTGATTCCTGCGAATAATATTACGAATGGTTTTTTTACTTCTAGGGATTCTTTGATTTCGCCTAGGAAGCTTGGGGGATTTATTAGGATTGATTCGATTGAGTCTTTTAGTTCTGTCGCGAGGTCTACGTCTTTTAGGGATTTGTTGACTAGTTTTTCTTCTAGTGAGTCTTTGATTGATTCGACTGCTCCGTATGCTACGTTGTTTTGTAATAGAATCATTTCGAGTTCTTCGAAGAGTTCGTTGAATTTTTCTTCTGTTAGTTTTTTTTGGAATTTTGAGAAGAAGCCTTTTTTTTTTACTGGAGCTTCAATTGTTTCTTCGAGAGATTGTTCTAGTTCATCTTTTGGTTCTTCTTTGATTTCTTCTTTTATAGATTTCTTCTTTGCTTTTTTAACTTCTTTCTCTAGCTTTTTTTCTATTTCTTTTTTTGGTGCTTTTACTTTTACTTTTTTTACAGGTTTCTCTATTCCAGGTTCTTCTTCGTTTTTTGTTACCCATTTTTTGAGCTTTGCCTTTAGTGAGCCGAACATGTTCTTTCGAGGGATTTTGGGATTAAGAACGTTTTGGTTTGGAGTATAATAATTGTTTTAAAGGGAAGAGGGGTCGTATTGTTATGTTGACGTTTAGTGATATTTATGAGGCGATGAGGAAGGAGAAGTATTCGGAGAATTTGCAGATGTTGCCGAAGAAATTTTTGGTTGAGGCGAGTGAGTATTTTTCAGAGAAGAAGGCTTTTTTGGCGAAGGAATCTGATATGTTTTCGGATATTGCGATTAAGAATAAGAAGAAATTGGATAATGCGGTTTCGAGTTTTAGGGATTTGCTTAGGATTCGGAAGAAGAAGATTTTGAATTTGGCGTTTGTTGCGTCGCAGGTTGGGATTTCTAAGAAGGATTTTGAGAATTTGATGGCGTTTGAGAAGGATTTGTTTGAGGAGTTGGTAAAGTCACTTGAGAGGGCTGAGAAGAATCAGAATGCGGATATGTCAGGATCAGTTAAGGATGAGAGGCGGCATAGACTTGTTAGATTTTTGGAGGATGTGCCAGAGTTTTTGGGAGTTGATGGAAATGATGTTGGTCCGTTTAAGAGCGGAGAGGTTGCGAATTTAGAGAGTGAGATTGTTGAGATACTTTCTAAGGATAAGAAGGTTGAGTTGATTGATGAGGATTAATTATTTGTAAATTCTGTTTTGTATAAAAAGAATTTCCCAAAGCATGCCTCCGATTATAGACATTATTGCTGAGAAATATAGTTTGAGTGTTATATAGGTTATTCCCAAGATAATCATTCCAGCGGATGATATGAATGTTGTTTGTGCTGATATTGAAGATTTTTTGTTCTTGAATCCATGTACGATTTGTGGAACTAGTGCATAGCTGAATGCCAAGACACATATTGTTATTATGACGTCTTGCCATACCATAAGCCTGCGAAGGGAGTCTTTTACTTAAACTTTACTCTAAAATTTTTCTAATTATTTTTTAAGAAAAATTCGAGTAAAGTTCTCGCCCTCGACCGTCGAGTGTTTGACAATAAAAGCCTGCGAAGGGAGTCAAACCCTCGACCCTCTGTTTACAAGACAGATGCTCTATCACTGAGCTACGCAGGCACATAAATCAATTGGATAAGTGGTTTTTAAGTTTTGTGTGGTTGGATTTAATTGTAAACTAAAGACTTAAAAAGTAAAATTTCGAGTGATTAACATGCCAAGTAAAAATAAACCAAAGCGGCTTGATAGGAATAGATCCTGGAGAGTTGCGAGAAGGAAGCGAGAGAAGAAGGCTAGAGCTGAGGGTACTTCTAGAAATAGACAGCCGAGGCCGAAGACGAAGAAAGTTGCTGTAGAGAAGAAGGTAATTAAGGTTGAGAAGGCAGTTGAAAAGAAAGTAGTTAAGAAAATTAACAAAGAGTAGTTTTTGTTCTAAAGATTTTGTTTTGTGAATGTTGAATTAAAAAATAATTTTATTCGTTGTCTGATAGGCCTAATACCCCTGATACTTCTTCTTGGAGACTTTTTGAGAACTCTTCGATTGTCGCTAAGACTGCCTGTGCCATTTCTTCTGGCGGTTGTTCTTGGTCGCATGAAACATGTTTTAGGATTCCTCGGTCTTCATAGAATTTGATTAATGGGGCTGTTTTTTCTTCATATGTTTTTAATCTGTTTTGGATTACTTCTGGTTCATCGTCCGGTCTTCTGATTATTTCACCTTGACACTTGTCACAAATTCCTTCTTCCTTTGGCCTCATGTCTCTCAAGTTGAAGATTTCCCCGCAATCTTTGCATGTTATTCTTGAAGATAATCTTTGGATTATTACTTCGTTTGGAACGTCTATATTTATTGCAGCATCTATGTCTGTGATTTTTGCTAACATTTCGGCTTGTGGAATTGTTCTTGGAAAGCCGTCTAAGATAAATCCGGCTTGACAGTCTTCCTCTTCGATTCTTTCCTTTAACATTTCTACAACTACTTCGTCGGGAACTAATTCGCCTCGTTCCATGTATCCCTTTGCTGTGTCCCCGATTTCTGTTCCGTTTTTGATGTTGTCTCTAAATAAATCTCCTGTAGAAATGTGCGGGATGTTACGCCTTGGTGAAACCTTTGATGCGCAAGTTCCTTTTCCTGACCCTGGTGCTCCTAAAAATATTTTTTTCATGGTTAATTGGATTCTTGAACAGCTTCTTCCTTTTTAACCTTTGCGTCAGTTTTTTCAGTTTCTTCTTCTTGAATTTCTTCTTCTGCTAAATCGTCAGTAATCTCTTCTTTTTTAGTTTGTTCCATTGAAGCTTTTTCTAAATCGATTTTCTCAAGCTCTTTTGTTTCGAATATTCTGATGTCGCTGAAAGATAATGGGTATACTTTCTTTAGCTTTGGTAGCATTGTTTTTTGGATTGTTCCGTCGAGGATTTCGTTATAAATTTCTAAATATTCTTTTTCTTTCATGTAATCTAGTAAAAATTCTCGTGCTACGTTTCGCAAGTTTCTTCGTACTGCTCTGGAAACTTTTTTTCTTGTAATTAATAATGGTTTTACTGTAACTCGGACGTCGGAGCATCGTGCTTGGAATGAATCTTCTACGTAGTCAGTTCTTTTTCTCATCATTCTTCGAATGTAAGAAGTTGTAAGTTGTAGATCTTTTGGGATTGCGATTAGCTTTCCTTCCATGTTGAAAATTCTTAGTGTGATTGTTAATCCTTTACCCCTTAATTTTCTTGTTAGATCTAGTTTGATTGTTTTGTTGTGTAGATTTTCTGGTGTTCCGAGAACTCGTGTTGTTTCTCCTAAGATTGGAATCTGCACGTCGATGTATTTTTTTCTTTCTGCCATTTTATTCGATTACTAGTTTTGATGTTCGCTTACCTTTCTTTTGGTCTTTGCCTTTCTTGCAGACTGAGCAAGTGTAAACGACCGCTGTTTTTTTAGTTGTCTTTCTTTTTCCTTTTGCCTGGTTCTTCATACGAGAGAAACGTCCTTGGTTTCCGATTCCTCGGTTTAATCCTCGCAATTTTGCTCTTTGTTTTGCTCCTCTCTTTAGAGTTGAAGCCTTACCGCTACTTTGGGTTTTTACCTTTTGTTCTGTCTTCTTCTTACAGAATGGACAGTATCGGTTTATCTTCTTTGGCATTTTCATATAATCTTGTGATTATTTTTGTTTTTAAGTGTTATGGTCTCGCAGTTAAAATTATAAATGTTGATATGATGTCTTATATATGAGAATTAGATTTAAGCGAGGGAGGCAGAGGAAGTTTTTGGATTTGGTTGTTGAGAAGTTGAGTTCTCCGTCGGTGCGTGGGATTTTGCAGTTTGGTTTGGAGATTCCTTATTCGACTCTGAAGAATTATTATAATGAGTCGAGGTTGTTGCCGGAGGAGTTGTTTGATGATCTTTGTGAGTTGGCGAGGATAGATAAGAAGGATTTGGATTTTGAGGTTGTTGATGATAATTGGGGCCGAGTTAAGGGCGGTAGGAAAAGTAAGAGAAAATGACCCTGCCGGCGCGCTTCGCAAGTACCCTTCGGGTTAATCGAACTAAGTTCTAATGACCCTGCCAAGAATCGAACTTGGGTCTATACCAAGTCAAGGTATCGTTCTACCATTAGACTACAGGGTCATAAGATAGGGTTGTATTTGTGATTTTTAAAGGTTATTTAGGGGTTCTTAGTAAGTTAGTTACTTAGTAAGTTAGTTAGGAAGTTTTATAAGTGAAGCTTTCATTGTTTTTTGAATGAAGAGAGAAACTTTGGAAAAGTATCAGTCTTCATTCGTGCACAGGGAGTATGCAGAATGAAGAAGTATTTACTTTTAGTTGAGGATGAAGAATTGTGGGCGAAGTTTAAGGCGAGTATACAAAAGGATATTAATAGTGAGATTATGGAATTAATTAAGGAGAAAGTGAAGAATGAAAAATAAGGGGCAGGTGACGATTTTTATAATATTGGCGGTGGTTATAGTTGGAGGAGTGATTGCTTATTTTGCTTTGAGGGATGGATTCGGAACTAGTATTCCCGAGGACATGAGGCCGGTTTATGACTATTATCTTTCGTGCTTGGAGGAGACAACGGCGCAGGGTATTGCTTTGATGGGGGAGCAAGGTGGCTATATTGAGGCGCCTGAATTTGAGGCAGGATCTGCTTACATTCCGTTTTCTTCACAGTTAGATTTTTTTGGACAAGGGGTTCCGTATTGGATGTATGTTTCTGGTAATAATGTTTTGAAAGAGAGTGTCCCGACTAAAAATGAAATGGAGAGACAGTTGGCTAGTTATGTTAGTGAGCGATTAGTTGATTGTGATTTTGGTGATTTTGAATTGAGTGGTTATGACGTTTATATTGAAGAAGGAGATGCTACTGCCGAAATTAATGAGTTGAGTGTTGACGTCGCTGTTGGGAATAGGATGACGATTTATAAGGATGATAATTCTGTTTTGGTTAACGATCACGATCTTTCTGTTAGTAGTAAGTTGGGGAAGTTTTATGACATGGCGGTTAGTGTTTATGACAGTGAGAAGTCGGATATGTTTTTGGAAAAATATGCCTTGGATGTTATGAGATTATATGCTCCTGTTGATGGTGTTGAGTTGAGTTGTGCTCCGAAGTTCTTTATTGATTCTGAGATTAGGGAAAACTTGACGAGAGGCCTTGAGATTAATATGAATTCGATTAAGCTTAAGGGGGATTATTATAATTTAGCGTCGGCGGATAGTGAATATTTTGTGAGGGATGTTGGGTTTGATGTTGATGAAAGTGTGAATGTTATGTACAATCCTGCTTGGCCAACTAGGATTGAGATTTATGGGGATAGAGTTGCTAAGCCGGTTGGGACTCAAGCTGGTTTGTCTGCTCTTGGTTTTTGTTATGTGCCTTATCATTTGGTTTATGATATTAGTTTTCCTGTGATGATCCAGTTTTTTGATAATGAAGAATTGTTTCAGTTTCCTGTTAGTGTTATTGTAGATAATAGTCAGCCTCGGGAAGCTTTGCCTGCTACGTTTGGTGATGTGGATTTGGATGATGAGGTTTGTAAGTATGAGAATGCAGAAGTCAGTGTTAATACTTATGATAGTGAGTTGAATCCTGTTGAGGCTAGGTTGCAGTTTAAGTGTCTTGGTTCGATTTGTGAGATTGGAGGTACTGAGTTCGATGGGGATTCTGCTGTTTTCAGCGGCTCTGCCCCACAGTGTGTCAATGGATTTATCGTTGCTAGTGCTGAGGGTTATGCTCAGGCGAAGTACCAGATTTCTACTAATAGCGAGAGTTCTGCAAATATTGTTTTGAAAAAGAAATATGATGTTAAGTTAGACTTGGGTGAGATTGGCGGGACTGCTGTTGTGAGTTTTACTGGAGAGGATCATTCCACTACGGTTATGTATCCGGAGGCAGATAGCGTTACGTTGGTTGAGGGGGAATATAATGTTAGTGTTTATGTTTATCAGAATTCGACCTTGACTTTTGTTGGTTCGAGTGAGAAGATGTGTGTTGATGTTCCGGTTAGTGGAGTTGGTGGTTTGCTTGGTGTCGAAGAGGAGAAGTGTTATGATGTTAATGTGCCTGGCTTTGATGTTGATATGGCTGTTATCGGTGGTGGGAAGTCTAGTGAGTATATTGCTGAGAGTGCGTTGGCTGATTCTGAAAAATTAAATTTGAATGTGCCGTTGTTCGACGTGCCTAGTTCTCTTGATGAGTTGCAGAGTAACTATGTTTTGGTCGAAGACTCGATGGTGCTTGTGGAGTTTGTATGAATTTAAAATTTATGAGTTGTTTTATGATAATGTTGGTTGTGTTTGGAAGTTTCGCTCCTTTCGCTACGGCGGCGTTTGGTAATGCGGCTGCGAGTGGTGGGTTTTATTCGGGAGGGACGAGTTCTTCTGTGAATACTTGGCAGAGTAGTCGTCCGACGTTTGATGGATTCTATGCTGGATCGATGGATACTTACTGGCCGATTTTGTCTAATCTTAAGGAGGATCAGTGTGATTCGGTTACTAGTGATTTTATTATAGCGATTCCTCCGATGGGGTGTTCCCCTACTGTTGTTAGGAGTGATTTACTTGCTGAGCAGAATGTTCCGGTATTTTGTCAGTTGTCAGCGATTCGTGTAAATCCTTTGATTGATGTGTCGACAATAAAGAGTATTTCATTTAAGGGAGATTATCCTGAAGAGGTTGCTGGAATTAGTTTTCATCCTGCCAAGGCTGCTGTTAGGAGCTATAAGACTTTGATTGGGAGTCCGATTGAGGAGAATATTGGTTATGTTGTGATTGTTTTGAAGAGGCAGCCGGATGAGAGGAATTTGGAGGAGTATGTTAGTGGGATGCTAACAGCGAGTGTTAGGTATGATGCGGAGGGTTCGTTTGGTGTCGGGGCTGCTGAGTATTATCTTGAGCCCGTTGGTGATGATGAATGGAATAGAAGTTCTGCTGCGAAGTCTTCTTTTTGGGCGGGGAAGGGTTATGTTAGGGCGAAAAGTATTGATGATGATGGGGCTACTCTGGAAGTTTTGACTGATAAGGATAGTGTTTATCGGACTGTTACCCTGAAGGAGGGTGAGACTAGTAATAGAATTTATTATCCGGGTCAGTATTGTACGGCGGCTATGAAGTTGAAGTTGAACAAGATTGATAATAGCGAGGATATGGCGAGGATTGATATTGACGGTGATAATTATTGGGTTAGAAAGGGAAGTCGGTTACTTGGGGGGAAGTGTACTGTTAGAGATTTGAATGTGTTTCCTGGAAGTGCGGGGGAGATTGAGATTGCTTGTTCTGGGGAGAAGACGTTTAAGTTGGAGTTGGCGAATCGAGAGGTTGTTTTGAATAATGGGACAAATGTTAGTGTTATGATTGGGGGGAGTATTAAGGGTAAAGATAAGAAGGATTATTATTTGGGGTATTATGGGAGCAATAAGAACTTGAATACTACCAGTGGAGAGTTTGTAGTTTTGTTTAATGATAAGTTGAATGAGGACGATGTTAGCGAGATTACTCGTGTTTTTGAGGGTTCTGATTTAAAGAGTGAAGAGGAGGTTGCTAGTGCACTTTTAGATAAAAAGATTTTTCGTAAGGATTATAGTAAGGTGATTATTCTTGGGAAGGGGGTGTATGATTCGAAGTCTGGAATCACATTTGATTCAATAAAAGGCAAGGATTCTTCGAGTAGGTATGATGCAGAAACAGGTGTTCCTAAGTATTTGAAACTTGGTCGTGATACGACTATGAGCTTGATTGATGATTTTGGTTCGGAGAAAAAAGAGAATGGTGAGGCGTGGGGAGAGAATGCTTTGTATGAGCAGATTAAGTTGGCTAGAGAAGCTGGTGATTCGGGCATGCAAGAGGAATTGATCCAGGTGTTTTTGCGGAAGTATCCTAAGAGTGCCAGTGTTGATCATATGAGGGATTTGAAGTTGGGGATTGATCGTTATGACCTTGGGACTTCGTCTAAGAATATTTTTATAAATAATTATAATTATAATATTCGTGTTAGTGGTTTTGTGACTGGAGGTGGTTATGAAGACACTGTTGATGTTCATGTTAATGGGAGAAGTTCTAAGAGCTTGAAGAGGAGTGAGATTTATGATGGAAGCTTGAATGAAATAGATGATTCTAAAAATAAAACTACTACTGTTCCTCGTTTGACGGTTGTGGATATTGACGGGAGGAGCGCGAAGTTTAGTTATAGTTGGAGAGATGCGGATAAAGATCGTGTGAGAAGTACTAGTTTTACTGTTAGCGTTGGTGATTCTAAGAATGTTGGAGGGACAGAGTTTAAAGTTAGTGATACGAATGTCAAAGAGGTTGCTTATGTTAGTTTGATCCCTGAAGTTAGGAATACGAAGACCGAGGCGAATTTTACTTTCAAGATTGGTATAGAGAAGAGGTTGTTTGAGATTAGTCCCGAGGCAGCGAAGAGAAAGGTGAAGAATTTGAATAAGAGTATTGCTGAGTGGGAGGATAGGATTGAGAAATTGGGAGGCTTGATTAAAGGATTGAAAGCTGCGTGTTTTGCGACCAGTACGGTTTTGACATTGAAGACGATGTTTAGTGGTTTTGTTAATGGGGAGGCTTTGGCGAGGGAGAGGGTTATGAGTGCGTTTAGGGAGAAGTGTCGGGCCGAGGGGGCGAAGTCGTCTGTTGAGTTGCAGAAGTGTTATAGTAGTGATAAATATAAGGATCAGATTGCGGCGGCGATTGCAAATTATGGAAGTAGTGTTAGCGCGGTTAATAAGGATGTGAAATGTGCTGAGAATGCTACGACTGTTGGTGGTGGATTTTTGGAGACGAAGGTTGTTAACACCGAGGCGTATGTTAATAGGTTGTCTACATGTGCTACGTTGAGTAATGATTGGAGTTATACGATTGGGGATATAGTTGTTACAAAAGCACATTTGACAGATGCTAGTGATTATCAGGCTGTTCTTTTGAAAGAGGAGGCTTGTAAGAAGCCGGGTGTTGCTTGTGATATGGCGACGGCTGAAATGAGGAAGGCGTTGAGTGATAATCTTGAGAGGATTAATGTCGATAGGTTTGTTGAGGATAATAATGAAGTTACTGGAGTTAAGGTTCCTGCTGCTGTTAGTTCGAATAAGGATGCTATTGTTCAGAAGGCGATTAGCGCGAAGGGCTCGAAGATGGTTCATGACGAGAAGAATTATTTGGTTCAGGTTTATGACCCGGAAGATGCGACTAAGAGATATTATATGGAGCTTACGAAGGATAAGAAAGTGATGGGCATTTATGATTTGAATGGAGAGGTTGTGGACGATAGTGATAGTTATCTTGAGAGAAGGGTTCTTGAGAAGTATAGTTTTTATATTCCTGCCAGCGATGATGCTTCTTGTACGAATAAGATTGCGAGTCCGTTTGTTAGATATCATGAGGAGAACAATAAGCAAGGTTTCGCTGCGGTTGTGCCGTTCGATTTGAATAATGGTTGGTATGCTTATGTTGACAAGGGTGATTATACTGAGAGTGGAGTTGCTAACGCGTTTTGGATTTGTAGTGTTGGTGGTGATGGCACGATTGATAATGGTCCTAGTGGCGGAAAAGACAAGTGTGTTAGGATGAGTAGCAGTATTGGTTCGAATGTTTTGTTTACTCCTTGTCCGAAGAAGAGTAGTAGTGAGATTAAGAGAATGTATTCAAAGGCTGAGGCTGCGATTCGTGAGGCGAATAGGAATGGCCAGGGGATTACTGTTGATGGGAAGTTTGTTAGTAAGACTTCGCCGATTGGTCCGGCTTCGTCTGGAATTGAGTGTTCTGATTTTATGAGTGTTGAAGATTGTAATTTGATGTTTAATGTTTGTGATCCTGTGATTTGTCCGACGAGCAGATGTGATTTAGGAGGGGCGTTTCCTGTTGCGGATGTTATTCAGTCTGGGATTATTGGTTCGATTGCTTTGTGTCTGCCTAATTTTGGAAATCCTGCCGATGGTGGCGTTGCTGTTCCGATTTGTTTGTCGGGAGTTCATGCTGGCTTGGATTCTTATGTTTCGATTTTGAAGAGTCATCGGGATTGTCTTGTTAGGAATATTGAGACTGGGGAGTACACTGGAATTTGTGACGAGATTACTGCGGTTTACATGTGTGAGTTTTTCTGGGGGCAGATTTCTCCTATACTTGATCATTTGGCTGTGAAGTTTGTTGAGGCAATGTATACTGGGTTTCAGACTAGAGGTGGTGCTGAGTATTTGACAATTCAGAAGTCTTTTGATAATGTCGATAAGTCTGTTGATTATTTTACTTCGAATTATGCGGCTGGTGCGTTTAGGGCATTTGACATGAGGAGCGTTGAGGAAGTTGGTGGCACGGTTTGTAAGGGCTTTGTTGGTAGTAGTGTTCCGACTTCGGCTGATGCGCTTGACAGTCTCTTAGAGCCTGAGAGTCCGCCGCAGTTCTATGCTTACTTTAGTGAGAGTTTGTTCAGCGAGGCTACTGTTCCGTCGTCGAGTCACTATAAGGTTTATTATCATATTTATGCTGGCAATGATCGTGGTGCTCAGTATAGGGTTTATTTGAAGAATCCTCCTGAGTCTAGTTATTATTCTACTCGGCAGATTTTGTTGGTTGATAGTGGGTATGCTGCGAAAGGTATTGCTGCTGATGAGGCTGCTGATTTCACGGCGCCTTCTGGGTATAAGGAGTTGTGTGTGAGTATTAATGGTCAGGATGAGTGTGGGTTTGGGAGCGTGACGAGTGACTTTGGTTTGAATTATGCTTCGCAGGCCTTTGTTGCGGATCAGGCAGATGATAGGGCGATTCAGACTACTGAGGATTGCGTGACTACTTCGACTAGCATGTGGGGAATGGTTAATCCGAATTTGCAGGCTGGTGCTGAGAAGTCGATTAGTTTTCCTGGAGGTCCTCAGAATGATATTGCTGATACTGGTCTTGTGAGAATTTGTGCTAGTTCTAATCCTGAGCAGGGGATTGTTTCTGGGAATGATATTTATTGTAAGCCGAGTAAGAATGCTGAGGTTGGTGAGAATAAGACGATTGTGAATCCAAGTTGTGGGGCTGGGAATTCTTGTAAAGATATTGAGGGCGATGCCAGTGTTGATGTTGGGATTTGTCATGGTGGGGATAATAAGAAGATGGTTAGTACTGGGCGATGGGCTGATGTTGGATATTGTGATACACCGACGGTGAGGTGTTGGCTTGATAGTACTAGCGTTAAGGAGAATTTGGATTTATATGCGGCCGTTAATGGGATTGATAGCGTTGAGGATTTAGCTAGGAACGCTGAGGATTTGAAGGCGCTTGCGGAGCAGTATAAGGATGTTATGGAGAAGTTGAGGGTTCAGAAGGATAAGATTGAGAAATTGAAGGGTGATGATTTGAAGTTGTATGATGATTTGGAATTGAGCCCGGCCGCTAAGGATATTATTTTAGCTTTGGATCAGATTGCGGGTGTTGGTAACAATAATGGTCAGGGTAGCAATGCGAATAAGGCTGAGGCTTTGTTTTTGAAGGTTAGTGTTTATCGGGCTGTTGTTGAGGCTCTGAGGTCCGCAAACCCTCACGTGAGGGCTGTTGGGAAGAGGCCACCGGTTGTTGTGTCGAGTGAGAGTGAGAGTTCTGGGGGGAATCTTGGTGATGTGGAGTTGGATTATGCTGATGAGCTGAAGGAGCGTTTCCCGGATAGGGGGATGGATATTGATATGTGGATTGCAGATGGTGGGAATGTTTATGATCTTGGTGAGTTTTTGGAGGCTGGAATACTTGATGATGTTTTGGCGGGTGATTCTGATTTTTCTAATGACCCGGCTGTGACTGTGAGTGAGCCTGAGGTTGAGGATGGGGTAGAAAGGGTTATTGATAGTGAAATTGAGGTTGGATTTGTTTTGAATGGTGATGAGATTAGGAATAATGGGGGACCTACAGGGATGAAGCTTGTTAATAAGGATGGTACTTTTTATAATATTGTTGAAACCAGTAGTGGGGAAAAGCTTGGAACTATTATTAATGGTGTTATTAGCGTTGGTGATAGGAGTAATGCTGATGATTATTCGGTTGAAGTTGAAGCTAGTCTGCTTATTGGATGGAGATTTGATGATGATTCTGGGAAATTTGAGTTTGGTGAGGTTATTTCCAGTGAAGTTAGTAGTGCTGGCGAGGTGAGCGTTTCGAGTAATGAGGACGAGAGTATGAATGCTTTATTAGATGAAAAGAATATTCGCTTGCAGTTTTATGATGTTCCTTTGGGGGATGTTCTTGACGGTTTTGCAGGGGATTATCCTTTTTTGAGAGTTGATGAGTTTGCCTTTGATGGGACTGATTTAGGTGAGAAGAAGATTACTCTTGTAGAATCTGAGGAAGTTAGTCTTAGGGAAGCATTGGATAAGATTAGCGAGGTTAAGTATTATGTTGGTAATGGGATTGTTTTTGTTACTGCGGCTGATGGTGAGAGTATTGGTTCTATGGGTGCTAGTGTTTCGAGTAGCGAGGCTGGTGAAGAGGCTGTTGTTGCGGCTGGTGAAGAGGTTGTTGATGACGTGGAGGCTGTGTTGTTTAGGTCAGATTTGATGATAATACCAGAAGAGGTTAGGGTGGATTATTCTGATTATTTGCCAGAGGGGGCTTATTATTTCACTGGCAGTGATGGGAATATTTATGATCATGATGGGAATTTGTTAGGTGATTATAATTATTATGATATTTCTTTTGATGATGATGTTACTGAGCCTGTTGTTGCGGCTCCTGAAGAGGTTGCTGAGGTAGCGAGGCTTTCCGCCAAGAAATCGATTTCAGATTTTGATAGTTATTTGATTTCAGGTGATTGGTTGTATCGTGTTTCCAATGGGGAGATGATTAAAACCAAATTTTATATGGATGATGGTGGAAATTCAATTATGTTAGATGTTCCAGGTTTGTGGAATGAAAAGATTGGGGCAATTTCTTGGGGTCCCTATGAGGTCAGCGATAGGCATTTTGTGGCTAGAGGGGAAGTAAAAAGCGCTATTTCTTATAGTGAAGATGGTCAGGATATCTATATTGCGGAAGGAATTAGGGTTATGTATAGCGAATATTTTGATGTGGGTATTCTTTTAAGTAAGGGATTTTCTAATACAGGATATATAATTTCAAATGATTATTTTTACAGTTTTAGCGATATGCCTATAGGAAAAACTGAATTTTATATGGATGGTAAGGATACGATTATGATGGACATTCCTGGCTTTTTGAAATTTGATAAGACTGCTGGTTCGATTTATGAAGGCAAGATACATACTGGGACCTGGGGGAGGTTGCCAAGCTCGGTACATGGGGCGGAGGTTATTTATGATGATGATTCTGAGATAGGTTTTGTTTTAATAGGCAATTAGCTTTTTATTAGAAACAAGTAACTTTTTATACCAAATAATTCATTCAATATTATCCACTGAGGGAATGCCGGAGCGGTCAAACGGGCCAGGTTTAGGACCTGGTAGCTTATGCTTACGGGGGTTCGAATCCTCCTTCCCTCATTTTTTTAGCGACTTATTAAAATATAGAACTATTCTGCTTGTTTCTTTTTCTTTTTCTCGTTTTCTTTGATCTTGAGTTTGTCTTCGAGGTCTAGTCTTTCTAGGAGTTCTTTGTACCTGTTTCGGATTGTTACTTCTGTGATTCCTGCGACGTCGGCTACTTCTCGTTGGGTTTTCTTCTCATCGTTGATTAGAGCGGCTACATAGAGGGCTGCTGCCGCGATTCCTGCTGGTCCTCGGCCTGATGTTAGTTCTGATATCTCGGCTTTTTGTAAGATTTTTAGAGCTTCGTTTTGAGCTTGTGGTGAGAGATGTAGAGTTGAGGAAAATCTTGATATATAATCTTTAGGCGAGGATGGGGTTACTTTTAGCCCGATTTTTCTGATGATGAATCTGTATGTTCGTCCGATTTCTTTTCGTTCGACTTCGGATGCGTTTGAGATTTCGTCTAGAGTTCTTGGGATATTATAGGATCTGCATGCTGCGTAGATGCAGGCTGCGATTACTGATTCCATTGAACGGCCTCTGACTAGTCCTCGCTGTAGTACGAAGTTGTAGATTCGTGCGGACTCGTCTCTTACTACTGAAGGTAAATCTAGGAATGATGCGACTCTTCGTAGTTCTGACATTGCTAGTCTTAGGTTTCTTTCGATTGAAGTTGATACTCTTTCTTGCCATTTTTTTAGACGTAGGTATTTTCGAGTTTGCTGTGTTGAATCTAACTTGTAGATGTCTGATATTTCACCGACGTTTGTTGTCAGTCCTTTGTCGAATTTTTGTAGAGATATTGGTGCTCCGCCACGTGATTTTTTCTCAGATTTGTCGAATGATCGTAGTTCGTGAGAGGTGTCGACCATGTTTTCTTCGACGAGTAAGCCACATGCTCCGCATATTACTTCTCCCCTTGTTTCATCGTATATTAGTTTAGAACTGCTACACTCTGGACATTTTTTAGCATCGACCATAGTAAGGTTTATAAAAGGTTTGGGTTTAAAAGCGTTTCGGTCTATGTGGCTTTGCGGGAATTAGTTTTTAGAATTTAATCTAGAGGTAAAAGCGTGGCCTGGACATTTCCTTCTTGTGAGGGCCTGTTTGTTATTCTTGCCTTTCCGAGTTCTGTTTCGATGATTGCACCCTTAACTAGAATGTTCTGTCTTGCGAGAAAGGTATTTGATGGTGTTTCTAGAACGTTTTTGATTGCAGATTTCTTTGATTTTCCCTTTGCCATTACGTTTGCTATGTTGTTTGAGAAGGAAACTAGTTTTTTTGTCTTGCCTCGGCCTGCAATTAGCTTTGTTTTTGTGTCTCCGATTTTTACAACTCTGGTTTGGCTTTGCCTGCCTGTTAGTTTTTTCTTTTTTGGCTTCTTGTATCGTCCGCCAGATATTTTTCTTCCTGCTTTCATGGACTAAAAAGAAAAATTTGGTTTAAATACATTTGGGTTTGGTTGTTTTGTTTAAAATTGTTAATTGTCGTTGGTAAAATCTTGTGGTATAACTGATTTTTTGGTTGCTCATAATATTTATAAAGTGGTTATACCACAAGAATATAGGCGTAAATATCTATGAGTTATAAAAGAGTTGTGAAAAAAAAGGGAAAGAGCTACGGGCCGTATATCTATGAGAGTTATCGGGATGAAAATGGTAAGGTTAAGAAAAGATATCTTGGAAAATTAGAAGAGAAGAAAGTTTCTAGGGTGTTTGTTTTTTTGATTGGTTTTGTTGGGTTGTTGTTTTTGCTTTCGGCTGGTTATACCACAGATTATTTTTTGAATGAGGGTGAGATTTCTGCGAAGGTTGTTGATGGTTTTACTGGATTTGTAGTTGAGGGTGGAGATTCTGGTGACGATGGAGATTCTGGTAGTAGTGAGAGTGTAGCTTCTGATGATGGTGGCAAAAAAGAAAAAAAGGGTGACAAGAAAGATAGTGGAGATAAAAAAGAAAAAGAAAAAGAAAAGAAGGTAAAAAAGGAGAGTACTGATAGTGGGGATTCTTCTGCGGATGATTCGCCAGGAATTAGTGCTGGTATTATTGGTTCTGTTGTTGATGTCGAAGAGGAAGTTTCTGTTGATGTCGAAGTTGAGGAAGAAGTTGAGGAAGAAGTTGAAGATGATGTCGAAGAAGAAGTTGAAGAGGAATCTGAAGAAGTTGAAGAAGAGGTCCTTGAGGTTAATGAAACGATTGTTGAGGAGTCTAATGAGACCGAGGTTGTTGAAGTGAATGAGACTGTTAATGATACAGAAGTCCCTGAGGTTAATGAAACTGTAGAGGTCGAAGTTAATGATACTGTTGTTGATGTCAATGAAACAATTTTGAACGAGACTCTTGCGAATGTGACTTTTGTGAATGAGACTATTCTTAATGAAACGGTTGTTAATGTTACTGAGTTTAATGTTAGTGTTGTGAATGTTTCGGATGTTGTGACTCTCCAATATAAGGCAGTGATTCATCGTCCGGTTAAGTGGTTGAAGAAAGTTACGCTTCCGCAAGTACCCTCTGAGGAGGGCAATGTTTCTAGGGGTGGTTTGAGCGTTGAGATTCCTTTGGGTGCTGAGAATATTTCTGTTTTGACTGATGAGGAAGTTGGCGAGGCTGAGGCGGAGATTGATGATTATGATGAAGTTGTTGGTGAAGCTGATAGAGTTGAGATTGCTTCTGGTTTGATGACTGGGAATGTTGCCTTGGAAATTTCTGGTGGTGAGGGTTGGTTGATTAAATTTTGGAATTGGTTGACTGGGTTTACGATTTCTGGGAATGTTGTTTTTGAGGATGAGCTTGAGGCTGGCGGAAATATTGTTGATGGTGAGAATTCTACGGTTGTTGATTTGAGTGCGTATATTAGCGCTGCACACGCCGGTGTACCCTCTGAGGAGGGCAAGGTTGCGGTTGGGTATTATACTGAGGCTCCAGTTGCTAATGAAACGAATTTGTCGAATGGGAAGAGGGTTGTTGTGAGTGCTGAGGATGAATTGAATTATACTGAGATTTTGGCGTACACGATGTTGGATAATTTGAGTGTTGGTGTGAATGATACGAGGTTGCAAGTTTATTGGTATGCTTCTGAGGAGGACGCTATTGCTTTGGGTTATTTGAATGCTAGTAATGTTAGTGAGGATGTTGTTGTAGATGTTGTGGTTAATGAAAGTGTTGTTTCGAATGGAACTGTTGAGGTTGTTGAAAATGTTAGTGTTGTTGAGAATATTACGGAAGTTGTGAACGAGACTGTTGTAGAGAATGAGAGTGTTGTTGAGAATGTTACTGTTGAAGTTAATGAAAGTGTTGAAGAAATTAATGATACTGTTGAGGAGATTAATGAGACTGTTGAAGATGAAGGTAATTTGACTTTGTTGATTAGCGGGAATGTTGTTGGTTTGGGGAATGGTTCTGGTGAGGTTTTAGCGAATGTTAGTAATGAGAGTATTGTTAATGAGACTGTTGTTGAGAACGAGACAGTTATAGAGAATGAGACCGAGGTTGTTGATGAGAGCGTTGATTTGAATTCTAGTTTGGATGCTGAGGTTGCGAGGTTGTTGAACTTGTCTGAAACTCCTGATTTGGAGAATTTGAGTTTGGTTAAGATTGCGGTTGAGTATGTTGCGTATGATTTGGACGAAGATGGTTTTGCTGATTATGTTGAGTGGGTTGTTCCGCATTTATCTGTTCAGACTTACGAGGTT
>Ga0209042_1000607_pt1 | contig 36035 bp, 28 predicted proteins | sample SaaInlV_200m_DNA_6_FD_184649 | JGI IMG/M metagenome (GOLD analysis project Ga0209042, IMG submission 184649) | Marine microbial communities from expanding oxygen minimum zones in the Saanich Inlet - SI037_S2LV_200m_DNA (SPAdes) (version 2) | ecosystem: Environmental > Aquatic > Marine >...
TGCGTCCGCCGCGTGCCAAATATTCGAGTGTTTCGAGCGTGTAGATCACTTCGGTCTTCGCGCGGATCGCATCCAAGCGCTCTTTGATCGTGTCCAAATTCCAGCCAGCCTTGGCAGCTTTTACGGCAGCTAAAACCTGAAAGCGTTGCCCACCAGAGAGCGTCATGCTGTCCACAGTGGAGACCATTTTCTCTTTCAGTTGCGCTGCGCCAGTGATGGCAGAGTTGAGTGTGCCGCTTAAACCAGAAGAGATATGGATCGAAAGAACCTGCTCTTTTGTCTCTGCCAGTTTTTCATACAGGCTTTGAAAAATGCCGGCAGAAGGTTGTGCCGTTGTCGGGATAGCAGGGCGCATTGCCTCAAGGCGATCATAGAATTCATCGGGGGTAATGTCGGTGGCGTTGATCTCGCCTTCGGGGAATTGGATAAAGAGCGGGGCTTCCACCACGCCGAGTTCCTTGCATTCTTGCGCAGACAAGTCTGCCGCGCAATCGGTTACGATTTTCATTTACTTTTCCTTTTATTTGTTTAATTATTCACAATTGGCATTATACCTGATTCGGCTGATAAAATAGCCAGATGAAAAGCCCCCAAACCTCTGTCATTCTACCTTGTTATAACGCCGCAAAAACCCTCGAAGAAACCCTTCAGAGTCTCGCTGCACAGACATTATCCGATTTTGAAGTGATTGCCGTGGACGATGATTCAACAGATCATACAGGATTGATACTGGGTGATTGGGCGAGAAAGGATCCCCGTTTCAAAGTCATCTCCCAGCCCCATAGCGGAGTCATCTCCGCCTCGAACGCCGGGATGCTTGCTTCCGTTGCCCCAACGATTGCCCGAATGGACGCAGATGACCGCGCGCATCCGCAGCGTCTTGAGAAACAGGTTGCCTTCCTTGAAGCGAATCCAGATTATGCGTTGATTAGCTCGCTAGTTAAAGCTTTCCCTGAAAGCGATGTTGGCGAGGGTTTTCAGGTCTATATTCGCTGGCTAAATTCGCTTGTGACAGACGATGAGATCAAACGTGAGATATTTGTCGAAAGCCCTTTGCCAAATCCCAGTGTGATGTTTCGGCGTGAGTGGCTCTTGAAGATGGGCGGTTATGAAGAACGCGGTTTCCCCGAAGATTATGATCTCTATTTGCGGATGTATCTGGCTGGCGCGAAATTCGCCAAGATCCCCGAAGTTTTGCACGAATGGCGCGAACACCCCGAACGGATCACGCATACCGATAGCCGTTATTCGCTGGAAAACTTTTTACGCGCGAAAGCCTATTATCTCGCGCTCGGTCCGCTCAAAGGACGGGATGCGGTCATCATTTGGGGTTCCGGGATGATGGGACGCAGATTGGCAAAGCAGCTTGAGCGGCAAGATGTGCCCTTGGTGGCCTTTGTGGATATAGACCCGAAGAAGATCGGGCGCACGCGGCGCGGTAAACCGATCATCGCGCCGGATGCGTTGGCAGAATGCTGGGGGCAGTATCAAAACCCTGCGCTGCTGGCAAGTGTCGGGTCACGTGGGGCGCGGAAACTTATCCGCGAAAGATTGAATAATTTTGGTTACGAAGAGGGGAAAGATTGGTGGGCGGCTGCTTAAATCAAAAAGAGCCGCTCTTACGAACGGCTCTTTGCGTTTATTTCGTTTTATTCGTAGCCAGGACCACCATCGAAGTAGTCGTAGTTAGGTTGAATATCTGCGGTGAGATCAACTTCTTCACCAGCCTCGAGTTTTTTAGCGGTTTCGAGAACAACAGGATTTCCGTGGTGATCGGTATTTTCGTAGTGACCGGTAAGACCAACGCGGGAGATGAATTCGCCGCCTTCAGCAACGTAAGGATCAGGAACTTCATCTTCAACAAAAATAGCGTTGTAAGGGCACTCTGGAATGCAGGCGCCGCAGTCGATGCAGGTATCAGGGTCAATATAGAACCAAGGATACTCTTCTTGCGGGGTGCCGGGGACGATGCACTCAACAGGGCAGACTTCCACACAGCCGCTGTCGCGTAGGCACAAACTGGTAATAATGTGAGTCATATTTTTCTCCTCTTAGGAACGATTATTTCAAGCGAACGCCCCTATTCTACCTCATTTTGAAAGAGGAGGATGAGTGAGTTTACTCATACGAGTGGGCGAATATATTCATGTTGAGATGTTGCGAAGTATATGAAATTTATAATAATATTTATGAATTTGTTGACAAAATTTATCTTTATTAGTATTATTCCTCTTGTGCAGGGGATACCCTCCATTTGATGAAATTATTATGAATGAAACCAAGTAAGAAGGAGAAAATAATGTTCTACCATTTGTTTGAAGCGCTTGACGAGAAAGCTACTTTTGAACGTGCCCAGGCACATTGCGACGTACCTTGTGGTATCTATGATCCCAGCACTGCCCAGATCTCTGCACTGACCGTTGTCCGCATGATGGATTTGATGGCTGCTGAAGATCATGATGGTGTTGCCCATGAGAACAGCATGGGGCGCTATATCACCGTAAAAGAAGAACACGCAGAAAAAGCCAAGCACGAAGTGCGTATTATTTGGGGTGATTACTTCAAGAAAGATAAGCACCCGAACGTGGACGAGTTGGTTCACAAGATCATGCAACTTGGTTCGACATGCCGCCAAAGCGCAGACCGCGAAGTCGGTGTCGCTTTTGTCGCTGCGATCAATGAATTCTCTGCGATCTTCTGGGAAACCAAAGGTGTTGCCACCAAGAAAGCGAATGCGCCTTACGCACCCGCACTTGAGATGGTTTACCCTAACCTCTAAGCTGATCCGTTTTTCTAGGTAAAATAAGTGACTGTCATTTTCAAATTGGCAGTCACTTTTCATTACCACAGAGTTCACTGAGCGCACAGAGAGAAAAGAAAAGCAGAGAAAAAAACTCTGCGCTCTCCGTGTGCTCTGTGGTGAATTGTTTTTTTGTTGGAGAGGTAAGGCTCATGTTCAAGGTTTTGCGCATTCAAGGGGATAGTATGTCTCCTGAGTATCAGCACGGAGACTTTGTACTCATTCTGCGCACATCTCAACCCAAAGTGGATGATGTGATCGTCTTTCACAACCAGCTATACGGGACGCTCATCAAGCGGGTGGAGAAGATCACGGAACAAGGTATCTATGTGGTCGGGACGGGCGAAAATAGTCTTGATAGCCGCCGTTTGGGACCGGTGAATCCAGACAAGGTGCAAGGAAAAGTTGTTTGGCATATTCGCAGGAAGGAAAAATAATGGCAGAAACTGAATTGCTCTGGAATGATCCGACTTGGCAGGAGAAAGTTCACGCCTGGATACGCACTGGAGCGGAGCGAAATGGCTTCCAATTAACCGGCGAGATCGAACAGCCGCATATCCGCCATTGGTCGACGGTGATGTCGGTAGAATCTGATCAAGGGGAAATATTCTTCAAGGCTGTTGCACCAGAGTCAATAAGCGAGATTGCATTGACCGAGAAACTTGCTGAATGGTATCCGGATGATATGCTGCAGCTCATCGCTATCGATGCCAAAAATGGCTGGTTGCTGATGCGAGATGCGGGTGAACAGTTACGGTCATTGATCCGTCCAACGAAGGATATCAAACCTTGGGTGCCGGTTATCCAACGTTACGCCGAGTTGCAGATCGGGCTTTCTGAACACCTTGATGAGATGTTGAACACAGGCATTCCAGATCGTCGTCTTGCATCATTGCCTTTGATTTACACGGAACTGCTTGCTGATAAAGAAAGTCTGATGCTTGGACAGGAGAAAGGTTTGAGTTCTGATGAGTTTTTGAAGTGTCAAGCTTTAGAATCTCAATTTGAGCAAGTTTGCGCCGATTTAGCTGCTGTTGGAATCCCCGAATCGCTTAATCATGGCGACTTTCATGATGCCAATGTGCTGGTCAAAGACGGACGTATTACCTTCTTTGATTGGGGTGATGCCGATATAACGCACCCTTTCGTTTCTTTGCGTACTTTTTTCGTTAGTATTGAAATGTCGCTCGATCTGGATGAATATGTTTTTACACCAGAGATGGCTGAGTTGCTTGATATTTACTTAAAGCCCTTTGAGAAATATGCGCCTAAGGATGATTTATTTAGGGCTTATGATCTTTCAAAACCAGTTTCTTCGATTGTCAAAACAATAGCATGGAAAGAAAGCATTACTCAGATGGATGAAATAATGCGTCCTGAATATGCGTGGATCGTTCCTGAATTGTTGCGGGAGTTTTTCTATCACATGGATGCACTTTCATGAAAATAAAAGAGCTGACAGGTTTTCAAAACCTGTCAGCTCTTATTTGTTAATCAAAAACTCGTGTGAATTCTTTAAAATCAGTGGGCAACAATAATGCTATTTCCTTATTCTCCAAAGCGTCTCAACACCTCCGAAATCGCATTTGTCCCAAACGCCATCGCTGCAACGGGGACGCGCTCATTCGCGGCATGAATTGTATCTATTAGCTCTGGTGGGATATCCATTGGTAAATAGCCATAGGTTTGGATGCCAATTCTGGAGAAGAAACGTCCGTCTGTGACGCCGCTCAACAACATGGGGATTGGCGTGCCACTTGGGTCAGCTTTTTTCAAAATATCAGCCAATAAGGGGTAAAGAGTCATATCTGGCTCGCCCGCACCCTTGTCATATTTGGTGACTTCCAACTCAACTTCGTCTCCCAATAATTCTCTTAACTCAGCCAGCATATCATCGGGCGTATATTGGGGCAAAAGACGACCATCGAGTTCTACCGATATTTCAGCAGGAATGACGTTGATCTTTTCTCCGCCTCGAATGATATTGGGGCTGACGGTATTATGCAGCAGCGGGTTAATGATCAAGCCCTTATCACCGAGTGCGTCCAAGATGCGATCTGTAAAGGTCGGGTTGAGCAACATTTTGATGCCCAAATTGGTTGGGAAAGAGAGAGAATTTGCTATTGTAGAGAGCATTTTCTCTGTGACCGATGTAATATGAACGGGCAGTCGTTTATTTTCCAGCGTGTCGAGCATTTTGGCTAACCTGGCAGTTGCGCCGCCGCGTCTGGGCATGGAGCCGTGTCCAGCGGGACCGCGCACGGTTGCGCGCATACTGCACATTTGCTTTTCGGCGACCATGACGGTATAAAATTTCTCTCCACCCATGTTAACGGTCAGACCGCCGCCTTCGCCGAGAGCATAGCGCACGCCCTCGAAGAGATTGGCATGGTTTTCTACCAGAAAACGTGCCCCAAAATCGCCGCCGACTTCTTCGTCTGGCAGAATTGCCAAAATGATATCGCCGGGTAGTTTTTCTCCGCTGGCATGAGCGCGCAAGACTGCTGAAACCATCATGGCGATGCCCCCCTTCATATCCAGCGCGCCGCGCCCCCAGATCATATCGTCTGCGATGAGGGCTTCAAAGGGCGGATGCGTCCATTTTTGGCCTACAGTGGTTACTACATCTACGTGCCCGTAGAGCAGGAGCGGTGGCGCGTCCCCGCGTCCTGGCAGGCGTGTGATGAGATTGGGGCGGTTCTCGTCTTTTGCCAAGATCGTGGTTTTTAGACCGGCATCTTCAATAATCTCTTTGAGATAGGTGATAATCGCTTTTTCGTTGCCGGGTGGATTTGTTGTGTCGAAGCGGATTAGATTTTGTAAGAGTTCAACGGGTTTTTGGTAGATAGGAATTGTCATTCTTTATCCTTCTTTTGTGGATGAAAAGCTGCTGCGCACTTAATTTGGGCTTGGTTGCTGATGGTGAGCTTCTCTTTTGGCGAGAAGAAAAACTGCATTGCATTTGCAAAATGCGTTGCAGTTTGGGTTAGCAAAGAGTACTGGCTGAACTCGTAGTGCAACGCATCTAAAAGCAGATGCAACGCACTATTGGCATTTTTAGCAAAAAGATGTCCACGCCGTGAAAATGTTGACCAGCGGAAGCAAGTTTAGGTCAAGTGCGAGCCGAGGCTTTTTATCCAGCAAATTTCTCTCTTTCTTTTTGAAGCCCGCGTAGAGCAAAGAAGAGGATAGGAATGAGTACCAGATTGATGAGGGCAATTGTGCTGAAAACGCCGGAGAAGCCGAGGTCGTCCACAAAGCGAGTGGCGAGAGCTTCGCCTGCACCGATGCCGATATTGCCGACTGTCATCAGGATGGCAAACATCGAGCCCGCGATGCGTTTGTCGGTGATGCCCATGGAGTAGGTTGCGTAGACGGTCCAATGAAAGGCGACCACAACGCCCCAGAGAACGGCAGCGATCAGGATTGCGTTAAGATTAGTGGTTTTGCTGAAGATAAACCCACCTACGGTGACCATCGAGACAGTGCTGAGTGCCGCATTTTTGATACCTATTTTATTGATTGACCAGCCTAAAATGAGCGCGCCGATGACCATCCCCAAGCCTTTGAACATGCCATATCGTCCGATGAGTTCGGGGCCGATCTTTAGCTCGCTGCTCATATAAAGTGTAACTAAGCCATCTATGCCTTGGAAAGTTGTCCATGCCAAGACGATGAAGAGGATATAAACCAAATAATTGGGGCGGATGAGTTGTTTGAAGGCACCCCATTCAAATTTTTCACGCTGGGCGCGTTGTTCAGGTTCTTTGACTTGGAAAACCATAATGAGTGGGAATAAAATAATGACACCCATAACGAGAAAGATCGCCGAGTATCCATAACGTGCAGCGACGAGACCGAAAACAGCCGAGAGAATAATAAAACCGGCTGCTCTGCCGCCTGTCATCGCGCTTTGTACGAGACCATGATCTTCTGGTGTGGTTATATCTACAGCAAGGGCATCAGCAGTTGCGTCAAATAAAGTCATGGCTGAAACGCCCACAAGAATAATGACTGTCATTGCGCCAAATTGATCGGCGGGATTGATCCAAAAAGCAGAACCAAAGGCAAAGGCGGAGAGGATTATCCCTATGATCATATAGGGCATCCTGTAGCCTTTGCCAAAGAGATTGACGCGGTCGCTGAGGATACCAAAGAGCCATTTGAGCATAAAGGGGACTAATGCCAGCCCCGCCAGCGTTGCGATGCGGTCTGCTTCGATGCCGACTCCGTCCAGATGAGGCTTGAAGAAGTTGAGTTGGTAGGCCTGAATGACACCTTGAACGAAATATAATGCGCCGAACATGATGAAAAGGAAGTTGCGTGATTTATTGGTTTGCATAGGAAGGCTCCTTTATGTTTTGGTTTGAATGATTGTACCAAAGTGAAATTCATTTAGCCGGTATACGCATTTCGTTTTATTTATCCTTTATAATTGCGCCATTCTGGTAACGAAAAAATCGGGAAAGTCATATGGGCCACATCTTCATTAGCTACAGCCACAAAGATAAAAAATACGTCGAAAAACTCGAAAAGAAGCTCATTGATGAGGGTTTTGATGTTTGGATTGACCACCGTATTGATTATGGCGATAAATGGCCAGAAGAAATCGAAAAAGCTATTGATATTTGCGATGCCTACGTTGTCGTGATGTCGAAGAACGCCGCGGAGTCGCAATGGGTGGGACGTGAAAGAATTCATGCCGAGAAACGGCGAAAACCTTTCTTTCCGCTTTTGTTGAAAGGTGAAAACTGGTTCTCTTTGGGGGATATTCAATATGTGGATGTAAAAGCCGGAGCAATGCCTCCTGAGAGATTTTATAAACGTTTAGCAAGTGTTATAGACCGTAAGGAAAAAGACAGATTAATAGCATTCCCTATCAAAGGTGAAGCCGTTTTTCATAAAAAACCTTTGGGCGATAAGAATAACTCGAAACTAAGAAGATTTAATCTCGTGTTTGACTATGGACCTGTTGGTATTGGTCCTGTACATCAACACTATGATTTTTTGTGGAAATTTCAATTAGATATAGGTAAACCCTTCAAGATTCAAGATGGTATTGTTATCATTCGAATTAAGGATCACACAGCACACCGTCTGGCAGAAGGAAACGTTGACTCGTCTCCTGAAAATTCAAATAGAGCGATTTCGAGATTAACATTTCATGTAAGTGAACGACTTAAAAACAACCTTTCTTTACCTTCCCCTGAATTAAAACAAGATTTAACCCCTTCTTCTCACGATATTGAAACTTTAATGGGTATAGATCCTGATCGTGTTCAATTTGGTGAGTGGGTATCTTGTTCTAGTTGATAAAATATGGGTGAAAACGTGTAAAGTGATAGAGAAAATTTGCGTAAACTGATACTACTAAAAGAGGAATTATTAATGTCAATTCAAGAATACGACACCATCATTATCGGCTCAGGCGCAGGCGGACTAACCGCCGCTGTCGCGCTCGCCCAAGCCGGGCAAAAAGTGCTCGTCTGCGAACAGCACGGCAAACCCGGCGGCTGGACGCATTCCTTCACTCTTAATGGGTATCGTTTTAGCCCGGGCGTGCACTACATCGGCGGGATCGGAGAGGGCGGTTCTCTCGACCGCACCTATAGAGGCTTGGGCGTTTCTGCACATATCGAATTTTGCGAACTCAATCCGGATGGCTACGACCATATCGTTATCGGTGATAAACAATATGATTTTCCCAAAGGCAAAGAAAATCTTGTTGCCAAGCTGAAGGAATATTTCCCGCATGATGCTGAGGGTATTGATGGCTATATCGACATGGCCGAAAAGCTGGTTACAGGTCTCGGCAATTTGGGCAAGGTCAAAAACCCAACTAGTGCAGTAAAGGCAGCGGGCGGTGCAGTATCTGTTATGCGCTGGGCCACTCGCTCCGGGCAGGATTTTATCGAGCATTTCATCACCGACCCCGTTTTGCGGGGCATTCTCGGCGGGCAGGCTGGCGATCATGGCATGCCGCCCTCCGAAGTCTCCGCTTTTGTGCAGGCGGGCATTCTGCATCATTATTTCAACGGTGGATATTTTCCGCGTGGCGGGGCTTTTGCTATTCCCCGCGCATTTCTTCGGGAGCTGAAGCAAGCCGGGGGTGAGATCCGTCTCAAAACGCCTGTAGAAAAGATCCTGCTCGAAGACGGCAAAGTGATTGGAATCAAGCTATCCGACGGAGAAATTATCCACGCGAAAAACGTCGTCTCAAATGCGGATCCGGAAGTCACCTTTGGCAAATTGATAGGACGCGAATTCCTCAGCAAAAAGCTGGTCAATAAACTGGATAGAGTGACGTATTCGGTCTCAGCCCTGAGCTTGTTCTTTGCAGTGGATATGGATTTGCGCGAAGCCGGGCTGGATTCTGGTAACTTCTGGTTCTACGACAACGAAGACGTAGATGGGCAGTACAAGCTTGGTCTGACCGACCACACCCTGACCGCTGACGAGCCACCGATGATGTTCTTGACCGTGACGACGCTCAAAGATCCCTCGAAGATGCACTCCGGGCATCATACTTGCGAGGCCTTTGCTTTTGTCGGTTATGAAGCCTTTGAAAAATGGTCTGATTCTAAAAAAGGCGACCGCCCTGCCGGCTACGAAGCTGAGAAAGAAGAGTTGGCTGAAAAACTTTTTAGAAAGCTTGAGCGGCATGTGCCGGGCATTAGCAAACATATCGTCTATTGGAGTTTGGCAACCCCGCTGACGAACGACCATTACATCAATGCCACACGCGGCAACCTGTATGGGATCTCCAAGAGTCGCAGGCAAGTTGGGCCGGGTGCTTTCCCGATCAGAACTGAGATTGATGGTTTATATATGTGTGGTGCAAGTACGCTCAGTCATGGCGTTGCCGGAGCAACTCGTTCTGGTTTAGCCGCTGCTGCGAATATCCTTGATTGCAAAACAAAAGACTTGCTCACCCAAAACGGCCCTCCGATGGAAATTTACCCATCAGACGATATTTCAAAATGGCCCGAACACTTGCAAAAGAAGATTGCAAGAGGGCAGGAATAAAACATGGGCGAAATGGGGAATGTTGGGTTTGCTGCTGATTTCTCTGAGAATCAAAAGTTTGTAATGTTAGCATCTCCAACTGAATGGGATGATTATGCTCAAGAGTTGTATGATGCAGCGTTGCTTCTTTGGGAACATAGAGAGGAGCAGGTAAGTTCCTTTTCGCATCCTCTGAAAGATGGACTTACACGAAAATCGTTTATGTCACGAACATTCATCTTGCTGGCGGCATTGAGCATTGAAAATCTAATAAAAGGTTTATTGGTCGCTCAAGAGCCTTCTCTGGTAGCAAATGGAGAACTTGGCAAAAAGCTAAAGCATCACAAGTTGAAAACTTTGTTTAATGGTGTGTCTGAAATAGAACTGACTTCTGATGAAAAAATATTTTTGGGTATGATTAATGAATCCATAACTTATTGGGGTAGATATCCTATTCCTCTTCATGCAAGACATATGGAAACCGAACTTGTTGCTACCAATGAGATATATGTTTGTTACAAAGCATTGTTTAGTAAGTTACAAAACAAATTGTATCTTTTTTTGAAAGATGGCTGGGATGGCCCACATGATATGAAGTTGACTACTTGGAGATACGCTGCTGAGTAAAATTTTATCCTTGGGTAAAGGCAAGGGCGAACCTAAGGCTCGCCCCTGTACTTTTATTTACCCGCGAAAATTCGCCAAATCTGTGTCATCCGTGTTCATAAAATGCGATAGAATTAATGCTATGAGGATATTTCTTGATTCTAAAAGCATCCTCTCGGACGCATTGCACATCTAAATTGTTTATTAGGCATAACGAAGAAATAAAAAGAATAACAGATGCCAGAAGAAAAATATTGTGATATTTGCGCACGCTTTGAACACGAGCTGCCCGATCCCGCTGACGCGAAAAAGCCCAAGTTAACCATCGACGAAGATGGTCTTTGGCTCTGCAATGAATGCGGCGGCAAAGTTACCACCGAACCAATTGGCGACGGCTGGGATGTGGCGCTGGATGAAAAAGTTGCCGCGCTGATCGGAACAAGCGCTGCTATGATCTCGCGTGAGCTGGAGTTGCCCGATGAGCCTCCGTATCAGATCGTGCTGGCGGCAGCAGCCAAGCTTGCCTTTGGCGATAACGCCTTGATGAGTAGTTGGCTCTTCGTCAATCAATGGCTGGATGGCTCAACCGTCTGGCGGGCAGAGGATGGGCGTGGCTTGGTCATTGTTGAGCCGAATGGCAGTATTCAACTTAACCCTGATTGGTTCACGGATTAAATAATTGGCGCTGAGGCTCAGACCCGCCCTGCATAGTTGACTTCACTTCTGGGAATCCGCAAATTTCTTTCTTCCCTGAAAATGCGATAAAATCAGCCCCTATGAAAATCTTCCTCGACTCCATTGGTTGCCGACTCAATCAGGCAGAAATAGAAAGAATGGCGCAGCAATTCCGTACAGCGGGGCATAAGATCGTCGGTGCTGCTGAGGACGCTGATTTAGCCGTCGTCAACACCTGCACTGTCACCTCCGCAGCTGCGGCAGATTCGCGCAAAGTCATTCGGCGCGCAAAAAATGCGGGCATTGATGAGATCATCGCCACCGGTTGTTGGGTGACGATGGAGCCGGAAAAAGCCGCCGAGCTTTCCAATCGAGTTGTTTTAAATGATGAAAAAGAAAATCTTGTTTCTGATTTTTTGAATATCCCCTCTGAAACTTTCGACCTTGAACCCCTCGAGCGCATCCCCTTGCCCGGCCTACGCTCCCGCACGCGCGCCTTTATCAAGGTGCAAGATGGCTGCGATAACGAATGCACTTTTTGTATCACGACCCTCGCGCGCGGCGAAGGGCATTCTCGTTCTATAGATGAAATTCTTGCGGATGTGAGATCTGCGCTGGATGGTGGCGCAAAAGAGATTGTGCTTACAGGCGTACATCTCGGCTCATGGGGACAGAATTTCCGGCACGCGCCTGATTTGAAGTTGCCACTCTCCGAGTTAATTAAATCCATTCTCGAACAGACTACTGCCCCGCGCCTGCGACTCTCCTCCCTCGAACCCTGGGATTTGGAACCCGATCTCTTCGAACTCTGGCGCGATCCGCGTCTGATGCAGCACCTTCATCTTCCCCTTCAATCTGGTAGCGATAGCGTTCTCCGCCGAATGCGCCGCAACACCACAAGAGATGAGTTCCGCGCTTTGGTCGCTGCTGCTCGCGCCGTGTTGCCCTACGTTGCCATCACCACCGACATTATCGCAGGTTTCCCCGGCGAGACCGAAGAAGAATTTGCTGAAACCCTTGAATTCGTGCAAGAAATAAATTTTGCTGGCGGGCATATCTTTACCTACTCTCCACGAGAAGATACCCCTGCTGCACGGATGAAAGGACAGCTAGATAAGCAAACCCGCAAAGCGCGCAATGCAACTTTGCGGGATGCCTTTGCTGAAATGGAAAGCCGTTATCGGAAGATATTTGTCGGCAAGACGATGTTCGTTTTATGGGAATCAAGTCAAAACACGGAGGAATCGGGCTGGCAAATGAGCGGATTAACGGGCAATTACCTCCGCGTCCACGCCACTGCCTCTGAGCCGAGATGGAATCAAGTCGATCAGGTAAAGCTGTTGAAAGTTGAGGGGGATGTGATTATGGGTGAAATCATCTAGATGTGCATTGCATCCGACAGGATGCATTGCACATTGGGGCTTGCAAAAAACGGACTGCAACGCACCTTCTCAGGTGCAATGCAGTCCTAAATTTTTATAAACTCCCGCAAATCTGTTTTCAGCATCCACCCCAGTTCACTGGCATTCTCGGCGCTTGTCTCCATGAAGAGAAAGCCGAAAATGGGATATTCTTTATGATCCAGCTTGCGCAATTCAAGGGGATTTTCAAGGCGTTTTAGGAGCGCGTCATAATCGAAGGATTCGATTTCTTCGTTTGTAAGATCGGTGACGTTATCAAGAATGACCATGCTGTAAGTTTTCCCCGCTCTCGTTGATAAAATCTGATCCCAATCGGGGCGTTTATTCTCAAAATAATAGGCGTAGGGGTTGAATCCATAGGATGCGGCAGTCGTATCGGCAGTCGTACACCAGCCCCCAAAACGGAGCGGATTAACTTCGATGGGCACGATACCTTTCTGCGTGCGGCGGACTTCTACGTGGACCGGGAAATTTCGTATCTCGACTAGCTTGCCGATCTGACGCAACCATTCGCTGAAGTCGCCCAGATTTTCGTTGACAATCGTTGCCGATGTGCTATACATTCTGTCTCCAACATCATCAGCAGATGAGAAGACATGGTGATAAATGCCCAAAATGACAGGCTCACCCTTCTCGTTAAAATAAGCATCAAAAGCGAATTCTTCGCCCTCGATCATCTCCTCAATGATGTAGGTAGCGGTATTGAGCACTTCGGTGGGATAAGTAGCATCTCGCTCGGCGATTTCGGCTTTGATGGCTATTTTGGTCGCTTCCCAATCGGCTGCGGTATTCACGATATGCACGCCCAAGCTAAAAAAGCCGACATTCGGTTTGATGACAAAGGGTAGCGGAATATCGCTCACGTCCAGCGTATCTAATTCGTTGACGGGCACTTCTTGAAAATAGAAATCGGGCAAGATCGGGCGCATCAACTCGCGGAATTTGGCTTTATTTTTGAAAACTTTGATCTTTTCAGGCAGGTCGGTGAAAGCAAGATTTTCCACGATCCAGCCGATGGCGTTTTCAGATGTAGTGTAAGTGCGTGCATCAGGGTTTGCGCGTAGATGCGCAACCGCGTCTTTTTCGGAAATTAAGTTATCGCCTGCGCCCAAGCCAAGCTCCCGCGCGGCGGCAGTGCCGATGATGGATAAATGATGTTTTTTACTTGTTTCTTTTAGGAAATTTGAAACGTAGGGTTTGTCTACAAGGATCATTCTTGCTCCTGAAAAGTAATGTCACTGCGAGGAGGGCGCAGCCCGACGTGGCAGTCTCTTCGCAATTTTGGAGATTGCCGCGCCATCGAAAAGCTGCGACGGCTCGGAATGACATGTAATTTACAAGTTTGCGACTTGCTACTTTGCCGGTCTATCCCCAAAATACTGATAGTACGCCACCTCAATTGCCCCATTGAATAGCTTGCGTATCTTGCTCGGACGGGCGCGCTTGAAATAATCGGGGAACTTTTTATCAGCCGTCAAGATATATACCGACCAGCCCATTTTTTTACGAAAAGTCTTGCTAAACGAAATATAGATCTGGTTCAAAATACGATAATCGCCCATCTTCACGCCATAGGGGAAATTCGAGATCACGACCCCATGCTCTTGGTCGATCCATAAATTATGAATATCTTTTTGCGCAAAGATGATGTCATCACCAACACCGGCTGCCTTTGCGTTGGACTGGCTGGCGAAGATCATCTCTTCATCAGCGTCATAACCGAAAAGCTGAAGTTCCAAATCGGATTTGATCGCGGCACGCGCCTGGTTTCGGGCTTGCTTCCACGCTGCAGAGGGGATGCCCGCCCATTCTTCGGATGCGAACGAACGATTCAGCCCGGGCGCGATATTGCGTCCGAGCATCGCTGCTTCGATCAAAACCGTTCCCGAGCCACACATTGGGTCAACAAGCAGACGTTTCTTATTCCAAAAGCTGAGTTGAACGAGCGCGGCCGCCAAAGTCTCCTTTAACGGCGCCACCCCGGCATGGATGCGATATCCGCGTCGATTAAGCCCTGTGCCAGATGTGTCGAGCGTTAATGTGGCAATATCATTTCGCAATGAAACCTTAACGGGAAACTCGGCACCTGTCTCTTCGAACCAATCTGTGTCGTAGGCTTCGCTCAGGCGTTCCACGATCGCCTTTTTGACGATAGATTGACAAGCAGGCACACTCTCTAATTGCGATTTTACGGAAACGCCGTTAACGGTGAAAACACCATCTTCAGCGATCCAATCTTCCCAAGGGAGGGCGCAGGTGCTCTTAAAAAGCGTGTCGAAGTCTCTGGCTTCGAACTCGCCCATTTTTAGCAGGACGCGGTCGGCAGAGCGCAGCCATAAGTTAGCCGTTGGGATATCTTCAAGAGTGGCATCAAATTCCACTTTGCCGTCTGAGACGCGCAAATCGTGAAAGCCAAGGGCCTGCAACTCGCGTTTGACAACGGCTTCAAGCCCAAAGGAGAGCGTGGCGATAAGGGTGATTTTATCCATAGGGGGGTATTGTAACTGATGAATGCAAGCAGCGCGTAGGGTTTGGTGAATTCTTTTTGCACGGAGGCAAACCGAAAGGCGAGCGAAGCGGTCATTCATCCTAAATATGTCTGACAATTCTCCTTTTCCTCTATACTTCTTAAATTTTTTGGTATATAATTCAAGTTGTCTGACAACTTGAGAGAGTTTCTTTTCTCTTTTTCGTATATATTTTTTGATCCCCTAGGAGACCCAAATGGCTAAAATTGACCTGACTGTGATGAAAGAGCGTCGTGAACGCGCTGTCCAACGCGCTCGTGAGAAGAATATTATTTTGCCGACCATGGCGCAGATGAAAAACCCGGATTTGATCCCTGATAAGATCAAAGAGCAATTAAAGGATGTCGGTTTGTGGGATATCAATCCCCTGAATCTTTTTCGCATTAGTTGGCATAATGAACCGGTTGCCAGTGGTGGGCAATTTGGTGGCGTGAATTATCTTGAGCTGCCCAGCGAGTTGACTGGTGTGGATGCTCGTATCATTGTTATGGTGGGGAAATGGTTCCCGACTGGTGCACATAAAGTTGGTGCTGCTTACGGTTGTTTGGCGCCCCGTTTGGTGACTGGTCAATTTGACCCGACCACCCAAAAAGCTGTTTGGCCCTCTACCGGTAATTATTGCCGTGGCGGTGCTTACGACTCTGCGCTTTTGGGTTGCGAATCTATTGCTATTTTGCCAGAAGAGATGTCGAAAGAGCGTTTTGACTGGCTGGCAGATGTGGCCGGTGAGACGATCAAAACCCCCGGCAGCGAATCGAATGTGAAAGAGATTTTTGATAAATGCTGGGAATTGCGCGGTTCCGGTCAGGATTTGATGATCTTCAATCAGTTTGATGAATTTGGCAATTATCTCTGGCATTACGAAGTCACTGGTCACGCCATGGAAGAAATTCTCAAAGATGTCATGGGACCGAATGATACCTATCGAGGTATGGCTTCTGCAACTGGTTCTGCCGGCACGATTGCCAGCGGTGACTACTTGAAGCAAGTTTTTCCTGATAGCAAGATCATTGCCAGCGAAGCACTCCAGTGCCCAACCTTGCTCGAAAATGGTTATGGCGCCCACCGCATTGAAGGTATCGGTGATAAGCACGTCCCATGGGTACATAATGCCAAGAATACTGACATGATCGTAGCGATTGATGACAATGCTGTGGTCAACATAAGCCGTCTTTTCAACGAAAAAGCAGGGCAGAAATACCTCGTGGCGCAGGGCGTTTCCCCTGAGATCGTCTCACAGCTTGATTTGCTCGGTTTCTCTGGCATCTCGAACGTTCTCTCCGCGATCAAAGCTGCCAAATACTACGAGATGGGCGAGAACGATATTATGCTCACCGTATTGACCGACTCGATGGAACTCTACCAGTCCCGCCTCGAAGAGATGCACGACGAATTTGGTGAATACACTGAAGTCGACGCCGCTGCTGACTTCGCTCGCTGGCTGCATGGGCAAAGCACTGATAACCTGCAAGAACTCCGTTATACTGATCGCCGCCGTGTTCACCAACTCAAGTACTTCACCTGGGTTGAACAGCAGGGTAAAACTTTCGATGAAATTCAGGATCAGTGGTACGGTAAAGATTATTTCACTGGCATCCAGGAACAGGCTGATGAGATCGATGAACTCATCAACGAATTCAACAAGGATGTTGGATTGCTCTAGTTCGTTTAAGAAAAGAATATTTTTATAAAATAAAAGGAGCCAGCTCTAAAGCGCTGGCTCCTTTTATTATGTTGAAAGGTAAGGGTGGAATACTTCTTATTCTTCGTCTATGATCTTGATAAAAGTCTCAACGATTTTCGGGTCAAAACGTGAGCCGCTTTCGTTCTTGATATAGGCTAATACTACTTCCCGAGCCCAGGCTTCACGATAAGGGCGATTTGTAAGCAGTGCGTCCCAGACGTCAACTATTGAAAAGATGCGAGCCGCCAAAGGAATTTCTTCTCCTTTTAGCCCGCGTGGATACCCGGAACCGTCCCAGCGTTCGTGATGACAATAGGGAATATCTGCTGCTGGCGCAAGGTATGCGATAGAAGAGAGCATTTCGGAAGCAAACTGTGGGTGCTGTCGCATGATCTTCCACTCATCTTTGGTCAGCGGACCTGGCTTGCGGAGAATGTTGTCTGGAATACCCATCTTGCCAATATCGTGAAGTAAGGCACCGCGATAAATATGAATGAGATCGTTTTCAGAAACGCCCATTTTGCGAGCTATATTGAGCGTAAGCTCGGTTACGTTAAGGGTATGCCCTTGGGTTTCTTTATCACGAAGTTCAAGGGCTTTTCCCCAACCTGCCAGGGTTGTGTCATACGCAAGAGCGAGTTCTTCGTTGCTGTTCTTTAAATCTTTAATAAGGCGATTGTTTTCGATAGCAATGGCAGCCTGGCCAGCAAGCGTTTGCAGGAAGTCTACCCATTCTGTTGACGGTGTGAAGATGTCACGATGGAAGATCTCCAGAACGCCCAGCGTATCTCCTTTTGCAATTAGAGGAACGCAGTAATATGAGCGAAAAGCCTCTTCTGCAAATTGTTTCTTGCGGAGGCTATCTTCATGTGTAGCTGGGTGCAGAACGTGCTGGTCGTCACCATTTCTGAGGGTTTTTCCAGGCAACCCGCTGTCGAAGCGTAGGTCGCTTTTTGAGAAGCCTTCTGTTTTGAACCCATCACCGATGAAATACTTTAGATTCTTTGTGGGCTTTGTCGTCAGCAAAATGCCGACAGCATCAATTTTTAGCTGCGCAATGGTATGTTCGATTATTAAACGTAGCGTGGCTTTAAGGTCAAAGATTGAGCTAATAGCTGTGTCTATGCTACGCAGTGCTGTGAGACGCTTAACTTGTTGCTCCGTATGAGAGTGAAGTTTTGCTCGATGAATTGCATTTCCTGTAATTTCGGCAAGAATGCCAAGGAGCTGAATATCCGTTTTTCTGAATTTGCGTGGAGCTGCTGCCATGATGCCAATAATGCCGATGATCGCATGTGTTGAGCGGATCGGCGTCCAGGCTCCAGTCCAGTTATCGGGAATATTTTCCCGATCAGAGCTTTTGATATAGGGGTCAGTTTTTATATTTGGAGAAATGTAAAAGTTGCCTTCTGTATAAATGTGCCCAATAATCCCTTCAGTATCTTTTTGACGTTGAGGGGAGATATCTTGTGCCCAGCCAGATGCAAGTGCTTTGTAGGCCTCATCACTATTTGGGTCACTTAGCCAAATAGTGGAGACGCTAATATTTAACGATCTGCTGATTTCGTGAAGAAGCATGGGCAGCATTTCGTCAGGAGATTCGGTTGTTCGCAAAGAAGCTGAGATTTGAGAAATGGCTTCAAACTCTCTAAGACGATCGGTGATTTCTTCAAATTGTTTGGCGCTGTGTACCGCTCCAGCCAACTGCGTTGCCAGAAGGGTCATGATCCTTTCGTCATTATCTGTGAAATAGCGTGTGTGTGGATGAACTTCATAGAGTGCCAAAACGCCAATAAGCTTACCGTTATAGATCATCGGCACTTCCAGAACAGAGGTGAAGGGAATACCTTCGTAGGATTCTGATTTCTCACTCCATGTTTGGTAATCATCAATACGCATGGGTTGAAGGTTTTCGGCGACTTTCCCGGCCATGCCTTTGTTCTTTTTCAAACGTGCATATTGAATTTTTTGCTTATAGTCTTCTTGAAGACCATAGATCGCATTCAGGATCAACTCTTCGTTGTCTTCATCGTAAAGATAAACACTGCCACATGAAGCCCCCAATAAATCTGTAGTACGTTGCAGTATGGTTGTAAGCAAAAGATCTAAGTCTTGTGGGTTAACTAAGCCTTGTACTACTTCGTAGAGTTCAGCAAATTCTTTCCCGCGTCGTTCGGTTTCCTGGAAAAGGCGCGCATTCTCAATTGCGGCTGCGGCATGCGATGCCAGCATTTCCAGAAGAACTTTTTCTTCTGCGGCATAAACATCTGGTGTGTAGCTTTGCGCTGAAATTGCACCGATCAGCTTGCTGCCGACATACATGGGAGAAACAAGCAAAGAACGGACTTTTTTCTTTGAACCAAAATGTTTGCTTTTTTGTTGATATGCATGGACTTGGAGATCTTCGATGATGAAGGAATCTTTTGCTTCTTCAACTAATGTGATAATACTGGCAGCTTTTTTGATTTTAGTTGCACTATATCGCTTTCCAAGGTCGACTAGATAGACAGATTCGTCTTCTGCTTGATCTTGTTCACGAAGAGAAATAATAAATGCATCGCAGCGCATCAGTTCTTCTGCGGCATGATGAATAGCCTTATAGGTCTGCTCAGGCGATTGTATTCCGCGCAAAATATCCTGACTAAGGCGATGCAAAACAGCGCGACGCTCGGCCGTTTCTAATGCATCCTGGTATAAGCGTGCATTTTCAATTGCAGAAGCTGCCTGGTGCGCAAAAGTTTGTGCCAACTCGGCGTGCTTCTTTTGATAAGCACCGACCGTGCGGCTGTCTACTGTGATATAGCCGATTACTTTGCCACGCACGATCAATGGTATACCCATCCAGCCATGCACATAATCAGTGCCTCCCCATTGTTTGAAGTGAGGACTGCTTTGCGCATCAGCAAGGATGACAGGGTGCGCAGTTTCAACAATTTCAACCAGAAGGGTATCATCAAGGGAGAAAGTTTTTCCTATCTGTTCTTTTAGATCGGGTAAATTAATTCCGCTAGTGATTTCTACTGTATCTCCCGAAAGGAGCATAACAGCTGCGCTGTCGTAGGGGATGACACGCTTGATGGATGCAAGGATCGTGTCTAGCACTTCTTGGAGATTAAGCGATGATGAAATGGTGTGAGCTGCTTGGCGCAGCGTTTCCGCTTCTTGACGTCGGGTTTGCTCGGCGTTATAGAGGCGGGCGTTTTCTATAGCAATGGCAGCTTGGTAAGCAAAGACTTGGGCTATTTCTTCGCTTTCTTTTGTAAAGTATCCTTTTTCTTTGCTATCAACGGCTAACATACCGATCACTTTGTCGCGGAAGATTAACGGAATGCCCATCCAGGAGTGGATGTAGTTATGCGGTGGCAAGCGGAAAGGGGCATGTTCCCGCGGAGCGTCATCTAGAATAACAACGCGCTTTTCTTGCAGGACGGTTGTGTTTGGGTTGTCACCAGGAATAGGCAGACGCATTTTTATTACTTCTTCTGGATCTAGCCAGCCTCGCCCGCCAATGTTTTCTACTATCCCATCTGTTAGTATTTGAATGCTTGCGCTATCGTAGGGGAGGACGCGTGCAAGCTGCTCTAAAATATGTTGAATTGCCTGATCGAGGCTAAGGGAGGCAGTGACGGTAAGAGCGGTTTCCCGGAGGGTTTCTGCTTCTTCGCGCCGCTTTCTTTCGGCTTCAAAGAGATGTGCATTTTCGATGGTAATGGCAGCATGGTGAGCAAGAGAGCTGGTCAGGCGTATGTCTTCTTCTGTAAAATGATCGAATTCGCTGCTATCTAAGGTTAGCAAACCTATGGGTTGATCGTGCGCGATTAGCGGCACTCCCAGCCATGATTTGATAGTGGGCATTTCGAGAAATCCCGCGTAGGCTTTTGGTGCATTTCCCAGATTGAGTGGTTGACCTGTTCTTATAACAGTTGTGTTGGGGTTGTCGCCTGGAAAAGGGAAACGTCTGCCTTTTTCAGTTTCAAGTACAAGGCTCCCACGACCGCCGATGATTTCGAGGTAGTCGCCGCGTAATAATTGTACGGATGCGCTCTCGAAAGGAACTACGGATGCTAATTCTTCCAGGATGAGATCAGTGGCTTTTTCGGAGTTTAGTGTTTGTGTGAGCACCGCTGCAGTTTTTTGCAGTGTCTCGGCAATTTGGCGCCGTTGTTGCTCAGTTTTTAGTAGATGTAAATTTTCAATAGCTACGGACATTTGCCCGGCAATGGTATTGAGCAAGCGCTCATGTGCTTCGTTGAAGTAAGCTTTTTTGGCACTTTCAAGATTGATAACACCGATGATATGCTCGTTGACCTTAATGGGGACACAAAGTTCTGATTGTGTTGCAGGGGTGAAGATAATATAGTCTGGGTCTTTGTGTGTATCCATCACAAGACAGGACTTGCCGCTAGTTACGGTTCTGCCTGTAATCCCTTGAGATATATCCAGCTCCCCGGTTTCGTTGAAGGAGCTTTTGTCGATCGGACTATGAGAGAAATGTAGTGCCAGAGTTTTCTTTTCGGGGTTGTGCAGCAAGATGCCGTAAACATCTGGGTCAAGTGTGTTTCCTAAAATGTTGGTGATCTGACGGATAAGCATATCTTCATTAGTTGCTTGGGCGCATGCGAATGCGGTTGCTTGTAAAAGATTTAGTTCGCTGAGTTGTTGTTGAAGTTTAGCTTCTGCTTCTTTTCGTTGGGTGACTTCGCGTGCCAAAGCAATGACAACTTCTTCTCCAAAGTAGCTCCCTTTGTATAGACGAACTTCCTTGGGGAATGTTGTGCCGTCGCCTCGCTTGCCATAGAACTCAAATTCCTGTGGCTCTCCCGAGAAGGCTGATTTGAATTTCCGCTGCACTTCAGCAAGGTCATTTTTCCCGGGCGCAGATAGAAAATCGGGCATTTTTCCAATAATATCTTCTTTTGGGATGCCGTATAGTGTTTCGGCACCTTGATTGATATCTACAAAGCGGCCATCTTTGTTCTGGATATAAATTGCATCTTCAATTGTGTTGAAAAGGTCGCGGTAGCTGCTTTCGCTTCTTTCAAGGAGATGCTGTGATTTTTTTTGTTCGCTGATGTCCTGGGAAGAAACAATGATACGTGCCCAGCTTTCTTCGTAGCCTGGCAAAACTTTCCACTGAACTGCCTGATAAATTTTGTCTCCATCTGGGAGATTTGTAACTGCATCAGCGAAGTAGGCAGTTTCCCCTGAGAGTAATGTAACCAATCCGTCTTTAAAAGTCAGAACAGTTGGCTCTTGCAGAATATCACTCAGCTCGGCTGTAGATGCAGATTTCTCTGTTACTTGCTGTTGAAAGCGAGAAGCACTTTCGTTAACTTTTAGGGTTTTTGTTAGTTGGATGCACTTTTTTACTATGCTTAGGTTTTCGGCAAGATAGATTTCAAAATCGTCGATGCCGGTTGCTTTTAATTCATCAAGATATTTTTTTGCATCTGAAAAATCTTCTTCCCAAATGGCAATAGGTGCGCTTTCAAAAAGACTGCGATAACGATTTTCGCTTTCGATCAGTGCTCTCTCAACTTTTCTTCTCTCTCGAATATCACGTGCTACGAGCAAGATTTCTTGAACTTCCCCATTTTCGATCTTGGCAGGAGAAGAGCGAACCTCAACAGGGATTCTCTCGCCGTTCTTACCTAATAATTCCACATCGTAAATATACAGCTCGTCGCTACCGGTGCGTCTGAGATGATTGCGTTCATCAGCCTTCTGTCGACATTCTGGCGCTATAAAATTTGTTGCCAACTGTCCAATAGTTTCATCGAGGCTGTAGCCTGTAATATCCACCCAGTTTGAATTGACGTGGATGACACGCCTGTCAATATTTTGTGCAATAACGATCTCGCGAGATTTCTCTGCTAATAAACGATAGTAATTCTCCATGCGAAGATCATGCTCGCCTGAAGGCTGAGAGAGGGTTGAGTCGTCCTTGTTATTGGAGGGACACATTTTTCTTTTCCTGCCTAGAAGTTATCGAAAGAATACCATTAAGAAAACGTGAAATTTATTTTACCTCGCATTTGAGCGTAAGTAGTTTGCAATTAGCTGGTAATGTGACAAAAGGGGGGGCTGAATTCAAAATTGCTCTCATTTGCGAATATCTCGGCGGCATAGAAGCGTGGGGTAAAAAGAAATACTGACTATTACAGTAATGGTTTGCATTATTTCAAATGCCTTGATATAATTTGTAAAATTTTGTTTTCTTGTAACAATAAATAACAGGAAAGCCAATGACAACAACGCATCAACGACAGCAAAAAATATTAGATTGCCTGAAAAAAGACGATGTCTGCACGATTCTGGATCTTGCAGAACTTCTCTCTGTTTCGACAATGACGATCCATAGAGATTTGGACAAGCTTGCCGAGCAGGGTGCAATAGTCAAAGTTCACGGCGGTGCGATGTTGCGTCTTGCTGCGCCTTCATCGAATCCTTCTTCTGCTTGCTTAATGTGCCAGCAAAACGTTCGCAGTCAGTTAGCTTTTGTTCTTCAATTTGATAATGACGAGCAGAAGCAAGCTTGTTGTCCACATTGTGGCTTGATGATGTTGAATATGCAAGATCCTGCGCTAATGCTTGCAACTGATTTTTTGAACGGTAATAAGGTCAACGCTTTACAAGCAACTTATCTTATAAATCCTGCATTAAAGACTTGCTGCTCTCCTGCAGTTATTTCCTTTGCATCAAATGAAGATGCACAACGCTTTCAGCAAGGCTTTGGCGGAGAACTAATGAATTTCTCAGAAGCCAGAGTTTTTTTGAATAATGCACATGCTATACCAAAAAACTATTAAAACGCTAATAAAATATTTTTTTACATAAAAGGAGAAAAAAGAAATGAAGAAAGCTTTAGTTCTTGTTGTGAGTGTTATGTTGATGACGGTTGCCCTGGGTGCTTGCCAAGCAGCTCCGGCTGGACCGCAAATTGAAGTTTCTGGTGTGTGGGGACGTCCATCCCCAATGACAGCGGGAAATGGCGCAGCCTATATGCTCATCGAAAACACTGGCAGCGAAGATGACAAAGTGATTGGCGCATGGAGCGATGTGGCTGAGAACACCGAAATTCATGATATGACGATGGACGATGGCGTGATGAAAATGTTCCACGTTGATAGCTACGATGTTCCCGCCGGGGGTTCTGTTGAGTTGAAGCCGGGCGGCAAGCATGTCATGTTCATTGGGTTATATGATCAACTTGAAGTTGGTCAGGTTGTGACTGTTGAGCTGGAGTTTGAGAAATCTGAAAAAATGACCGTAGAAGCGGAAATTCGAGAAGAATAATTAGAGGGTACTCCATCCCTCTTAGCATCTCCTCAATGCTATAAGGCGCGCACTTTTTATCAAGTGCGCGCCTTTATGATTCTGCGGCTATTTTATTTAGCCACTCCCTTTTCTTTGTTGAGGAGATTCGTTTACCAGGGTATGAACTTATAATCTCTTTCAACTTTTGCAATGCGTGTTTTATACAGGCTATACCACATATTCTTCCCCAACTCCTGAGCGATAGCATGCTCTGCGTTTTCCTTCCAAGCTTTGATCGACTGCAGATCTGCCCAATAAGAGACTGTGATTCCCACGCTTTCACGTGCTGATTCTACGCCGAGAAATCCCGGCTGCTGTGTGGCAAGCTCAACCATGCGAGCGGCCATCTTGGCGTAGCCATGATCGTCTTCTGTTCTGTGAGAGGTAAAAATTACGGCGTAATAGGGCGGCTTGGGAGTATTTGCGATTTCAGACATTATTTCTCATTCACCGTCAAGACAATTCTGCCCTTCACCGCCGCCTGCTCGATCAACTCATGAGCTTCTCTGGCATCTTCTAATTTCATGCGCCGCTCGATGGCAGGTTTGAGTTTGCCTTCTTTTAGCAAGTCAAAGAGTGCTGCCAAATCTTCCTTGAACCAGTCGGGGTTTTTCTTCCGCAGATCGCCGATAGAGTAGAAAAATGCCTTGCGTCCATTAGGCAGGATATTCCAGAGCGCAACTTTCATATAGTCCACAGGTACACTGCCGCCTTTTCCCATTGCATTATTGTAAAAACCATAGGGGACGAGAATGCCGCCTTTTTTCAGGGATTGGAATGAGCGTTTGTAATTTTCTCCGCTGATGAAATCGAATGCCGCATTGACCTTGCCTTCATCTTGCATCCGAGCAACGAAATCTTCTTTGGCGTAATCAATATGCACCGCACCCAGCCCCTCGACCAATTCCCGTTTAGATGCGGATGCCGTCCCGAATATTTTTAAATCAAGCAACTTACCCAATTCGAGTAACGCTGTCCCAACCGCACCGCCTGCGCCATGGACGAGAATACTCTGCCCAGGCTTTACCTTTGCAACGCGATGCAGCATCTGGTAAGCAGAGACGTAAGATAAAACCAAACTCACGGCATCCGCCGGTGCGACGGTAGCAGGTACGGGAACGAGCGAATCCGCTGATCTCAGCATATATTCGCTATACGCGCCCCAAACGGTCAGATCCGCAACCATCTGCCCTGGCTCGAATCCATCCACATTTGCGCCGACTTTATCTACCATGCCGACCATATCATATCCCGGCGAAAGCGGTGGCGTCTCTTTAAATCCGAAATAAATGCCTTTACGCACCATCGTGTCAGTAAAGGTTGCGCTGGCAGCCAAAACTTTGACACGCACTTCGCCCGCTGCGGGTTCGGGGAGGGTCTTTTCTTCGACAACTTGCAAAACATCAGGACTGCCAAATTTGTTCAGAATTACTTTTTTGTAGCTCATTTTTTCTCCTCTTTGTAAAACGCATCCCACTCAGCGCGATATTTTTCTTTTTCCATCTCCGAAAGAAAGCTGGCTTCGAGCGCGTTGCGATTGAGCTGCCACAACTCATCCCACGAAAAGCCCTGTTTTGCCAGCAGAATATACTCGCTAGTTAAGTCCGTAGAAAACATCGGCGGATCATCACTATTGACGGTACAGTAAACACCAGCATCTACCAACTTACGGATTTGGTGCGGCTGATCCAGCGGTGTTACTTTGAGCCGATAATTGCTATGAGGGCAAACTTCAAGCGGGATTTGTGTTTTAGCCAGATACTCGACTAATTTTAGGTCTTCAACAGAACGAACACCATGTCCGATCCGTTCGGATTTCAACTTGGTTAGTGCCCCCCAAACGCTTTCCGCTCCCATAACTTCTCCCGCGTGGGCAACGACATGCAGTCCCTGGCGGCGTGCTTCCTCGTAAACATCCGTAAATAACTCAGGCGGAAAACCGACTTCTGGTCCCCCAAGCCCCAAGCCGATAAAGACACCCTGCTCCTGCCCTTTGAGAATGAAATCCAACACGCGATAACGTGACTCTGGGATGTGGCGGGCAATGTCGGGGATAAAGCGCATGCTAATGTCATACTTTTCTTTGGCGTGTTTGATGCCTTCCGCGAAGACAGCGATGACTTCATCCTGCGGGAAGTTGTCGAGCATAAAGGATGCGCTCAAAAAGACTTCACAGTATCGAATACTATGCCGTGCCTGCTCTGCGAGAAAACGATCGAGCATGAAGGCGAAGTCCTCCGCCGTTTGCATGCACTGCGTTGCCAGCAGATAGATATCAAGAAAGTGGTCGAAATCCCGAAAAGCATACATGGATTTCCACTCTTCCAAGCTCACGGCCGGGAGCGTTACCTTATTGCGTTGGGCCAATTCCCAGATGGTAGCGGCATCGGTTGCGCCTTCGAGATGAACATGCAATTCGCCTTTTGGCATTGCCCAAAGGCGTTTACTTAGTTCAGTGGAGATGGAGGTGTTTGTATAAATATCGCTCATGCGCCCTCTTTACGATAACGCACGAAATAATTCCAGCCCAAGATGAATAAACCACCTAGCATGAAGAAGTAGCGCAGCAAGTCGAAAATATGATTGGGGAAGGTGTAGACCAAAACGCCGATGGGGAGATAGCCGAACCAAAGGCTGATCTTGAGAAATTTCTCAAGAATGGTATCTGCAGGCAATACAAAGGCGAAGAGGAAGAAACCCAGATAGCTGCTGTGGAATTTAAGCTGGCTCCAGAGCATCCGCTCTTGTAGGTCGGCGAGGGAGATGGGCATCCCGTTGATGGCAGTAGTCAGTTGTACCATCAGGTCGTGGTTTTCATGCAAGTCGAGATATGCCGTAATGACCAGCGCACTCAGCGCAACGACGACGAGCCAGATATTTGTTTCGTTCCAGGTATCTATTGCCAGAAAAATGAAGGCGGCAGTGTAGAATATGAGGAAGAGATTGTCAAAGGTCAGGATCAAACGCAAGGGACCTTCGGCAGCGATGATATTTCGGGTATAGTCCTCTACATTGGAAACGATCTCAAAATTCTGGGCGGTGACGCCACCACTAAAGAGAGAGGTGGTGAGCATGCCTGCCAGCATAAGCGCGGCGGCAAAAGCGGGGAAAGCGATAAATTTGTAGATTTCTTTTTTAGTCATGATTTTCTCCTTTGATCTATTGCTTCTGTGTTTGTCCAATAATTCCTAAATGGGTCTTTTGAAAAGAATCGGGATATTTCAATCCATAGCCCAAAATTCGATCCATACTTGAGTGCCCGAAAAGGATCAAGCCTGCAAGCTGCACAGCGGGATTTGCGCTCAATGTACCGATGATGTAGATACTAACGCCAATCGCTTTATGATGCACCAAGTTATAAGTGAATGCGCCCGCCTGCGTGCCGCCGAGATAGCCAAGCATACTCAGATCGGGTGTGAATAAAAGGGCGGGATACCACCACCAGGCAAAATCCATTCTTGAGAAAAGAAAGATGGTGATGCCGAACATAAATAACTCTTCGAGTTTGAGTAGATTTTTCATATTTATATCCATAGTTTTTTTGTCATTTCGCCCATATGAACAGGCTCCATGTGTGTGAATTGAACTTCTCGCACCATGCGCATCTTTTTCCACATCATGGTGTGACCTTTGGTGAAGCGCACGCGCCGCACTCGTCGTTGCCAAAGTTGAATTTCTTTTTCAGTTGCTTCACGACGTTTTCCGGCAACGCCATAGAGTCGTACAGCAGGCGGGCTAATAAACTTGCCGCGTAGCAGGGAGCGAAACCAAAATGAGATTCCGCTATCAACAGCCATCACACAAACTTGTTGATTCCCTTCCAGATTGCGTGGTAATTGATGTGGGAATTCTTCAAAATAAACGCCGTGCCCGGGTTTACCCAAAACCAATGAGCCAATGGGCGTGATATGCGGTTCTCCGCTTTCACTCACTGTCGCAATGGCATAGTGAAAAGACGAGCGAAAGGAACGCTTGAAAATAGCTTTTATCTCTGACCAATTCTCCATGATCGACATCTTATTAACCTTTCAGTCCCATGCGCGTTAGCATCGCCCGAATTTCGATCTCGAAAAAAGAGTCAACACTCACATTTTTAGGAAATGCAGTGTAATGACCATTTAATTCAAGCGATACTATCCCGTGAATTTGTGCCCAGCTCGCCATTGCAAATTGGATCACAGCAGGATCGCCATCGTAGCTGAATTTATCGATCCACGCCTGGACCATTTCAGGTGTAGAGTCGAGAACCCCTTCTGTTTTTAGCGCACCAGCTCGCCAGGCAGCGTCAAGGACTCCTAGTAAGACAGACATGCTCCCTGCGGCGGCGGGACCAGTGATCTCCATCGGGGCATGATAATTCGGAATGGGTGTGCCAAAGATCAGGCTATATTCTTCAGGATGCATTAGCGCCCAATTGCGATAAGTACGCGCCGAAGAAAAAATCCGTTCGGCGTGAGATTTTTCATCTCCTTCTTGCGAGACAAGCAGAGTGTCTCTAAGCGAATTATAGGCGTCCACGATCAGGGCGGTCACTAGATCATCGCGGCTGGGAAAGTAATTGTAGATCGCAGGAGCGGTGATCTTGAGCTCGCGTGCGATGGCACGTAGCGAAAGCGATGCTGCACCATTCTCCGCGATAAGACCGCGGGCGGTCTCTTTTATGGCGGTGGGTAAATCAGGATGTTGATCGGCTTGTTTTGGACGAACCATTCTATGCTCCTTAAATAAACGCCGTAAATATACAGTGTTTACTAAGCCTTGTCAAGCAATATATAATCAGAAAAAACAAAAAAGATGAGCTTTCGCTCATCTTTTTTGCTGAAACGGGAGAGAAGTACGTAATTAGAGAGAGGTTATTGGTGCATTATTAGCCACTTCGCTGATCAGTTCGGCAAAAGGATTTTCGTGGCGAATAAAATCAAAATCAGGGTCATTCTGAATTTTCTCAACGGTGGCTTCTTTCAGATGCAGGGCGCTTTGCAAGAGCTCTACGGCTTTAATTGTGTTACCGCAAATAGATTCGAAGCAAGCTCGATTGTAGGCGCTTTCATGTTCCATTCTTTCTGCGACCGCAGCAATATGCTCTTCTGCATTCTCATGCATTTCCATGCGGCGATAATTGCTTGCCAAAGCACAATGGATAATGATCTCATCTTCTTCCAGCAATAGTGCGTGTTTGAAAGATTCTATCGCGTCTATATACCGCTCTTCAGTGCTGTAAACCAGCCCCAACTGATAGTGATAATCGCCGTTGTTTGGGAGAAGCGCAAGTGCCCGCACATATGCCTCGATCGCATTTTCATTCTCTCCAACAAGCGCATAATGTTTGCCAAGACGGCTCCAGGCTTTATCGTTTTGCGGGTTTTGTGCTGTCACACTCTCAAAGGTGATGATCCGATTTCTGACCTCTTCTTCAGAGTAGCTTTGCTCACCTTTTTCAAAGCTGGCAGTTTGGGGCAACAAGAGCTCTGTTTCGATGGGCTCCTCGTCCCTCTCAGGCGCTATCTCTATGTCTAACAGAAGCGCCTGGTCTGTGCCGGGGCGATCTACGTCGCTTTCGTCTAAGTAGAAGAGCGCAACTTCCTGGTCATCAGAAAACTCTTGGATAGGAAGAGGCGCTTCATCAGCAACCCTTTCCTCAACATCTTCAATAACCGCTACCGGCTCCGGTGTGGACAGTTCTTGCGGCACGCTCTCAACCTGTGGCTTGCTCTCGTTATCTTGAGATTTTGCTTCACCCGAAGCTAATGTACGCACCAACGCCTCGGTTCTGCGGACAGAAAGATCATGGCTTAGTATCTGTTCCAACACCATGAGTTGCTTCGACGCATTTTGGAGACCCAACAGGGCACGCGTATGTTCTTCGCTAATACGACCGGCATCCAGCGCGCGCCGGATTTTTGCTGGTAATTCAAGCTGGCGGAGCATATTCCTGACAGCCACACTGCTCTTGCCCATTTTACGGGCAATCTCTTCAGGCGAGAGATTGAACTCATCACGAAGCTGGGTGTAGGCTTCTGCCTGTTCAAGCGACGACAAATTAAGCCGCTGCACATTTTCGATCAACGCCAACTCAAGACGCTCTTGCTCTGAGACCTCTCGGATAATGGCAGGTACAGTATTTAGCCCTACCTCGCGCGCTGCCTCTAACCTGCGTTCGCCAGAGATGAGAATATAGTGTCCTTCTTCTCCGTTTGGGCTAACGATAAGCGGCTGGATGATGCCGTGCTCACGCACCGATTCAACCAGACCACGGACGCCAATGCGTGCGCGCGGCTGCTTAGGGTTTACGTGGATCTGTTCAGGTTTGAGTTGGGCAAAAAGAGATTGTTCAGGCGGGGCAGATTCTTCTGAAGCGGAAGCAAGCCCAATATCCAAGCGTGACGACGGGGACAGGTTTGCCTCGGCCTCTGATTCTTTCCCGGAAAAAACATCTGCATATTGCTGAGTATCTACCAAATCCACTTTCTCTATAGCGCTGGCTTTCTGATACGCGACTTGGGCTTCTCTGGCATTGTCCATTTGCATATACAGATCCCCAAGCTGATTCCAAAGACCAAATTTCTCTTTGGAATCAGCCGTAGTCTCAATACAGCCCAGATAGGTTTTTGCTGCCTGAGCAAGATCACCCGTTTGCATATAGGCATGTGCCAGGTTTTGCATGGCGTCGGTAAATTTGTCGTTGTAATCAATCGCACGACGATATGCCGCGATGGCGTCAGGGTAGGAACCCGCATTGGAATGAAGGGTACCAAACTCATTCCAGATAATATGTTCGTTCATCTTTTCTCCTTTTTGGAGAGCCGATCACACTTTTTGTGTCTCTAAAAGTCCGTTGCGTGTCCAGCTCTCTAAGGTGATCTTTTGGGTATCCAGCTCATCGGCTTTGCGATAGGCTTCCTCGGCTTGTGCGTAGTCTTTCATGGCGCGATAGGCGTTGCCGAGATTGTTCCAAGAGGCAACTTGCTCTGCGTTGTCGTTCAGGCAGGGAATGCTCTTTTGGTATAGCTCTGCTGCTTGTGTAAACTCGCCTTTGTTCATGTGAAGCAAAGCCAGATTATGCAGCACTGCGCCGTAATTCTGATCCAGCTCAAGTGCTTTTCTATAGGCGATCAATGCACCATCGAGAATATCAGCATTGAAGAAGATATTACCCATTTCGCCCCAAACTGTCGCGCTTTGCAGGGCTTCGTTATGCCCGTTGCCATTACCGTTGCCGTTGCCGATATTGTTGATTTTTTCTGTAACTGCTTCGAGCACAGAGGTAACTTCGCTCATCGCTACTTCCTCTTCGATGTCGTCTTCAAATTCATCTTCTTCAAGAAGGAATTCTTCGTCTTCATCGTCTAACTCTTCTTCTTCCTCGTCATCATCATCTTCTTGATCTGATAAGGAGAGCCACTTGTGCTTTATTAGCGTATCTGCTTCTTCGGCTTCTGCTAAGTCAGCATCTTCTTCTTCATCAATCTCTGCCAGGTCAGCATCTTCTTCGTCAATCTCTGCTAAGTCAGTATCTTCTTCGTCGATCTCGGATAGTTCAACTTGTTCATCTTCGACGGTCTCTAAGAGTTCAGCCTTTTCATCCTCAACAATCTCTGAAAAGCTAACTTTTTCGTTTTCAACAATTTCTGCGAGATCAGCTTTTTGATCTTCACGAATCTCTGCATTAGCGTTGAGTGCTTCAGCAGCGAGAGCTATTTCTTGCGAGATCTCGTTGAATAATTCATCTACGCTGGCATCGAGTTCCGGGCTGTTTTCTTCCAGCATGGGAATCAGATCTTTGGCGATTGCAGGCGGCACAGAAGGTGCTTCTTCTTCAACAGTCTCAACGGGGGGGGCATCGAGAGTTTCTGCGAAGGCTTCTTCTTCTGCAACTGTTTCTCCTTCTTCTTCTGTTTCTTCTACGATCTCGTCTGTTTTTTTGACGGATCCGGAGATCGTATTCTCAAGCCAAGTAGCAAGCGAACTTATGCTCTTATTTGCTTCAGCTGTAGATACGCTCTCCGCTTCGCTCTCGACATTTTGACTTGCTTCTGTTTCAGGATCGCTTTCGACCGTTTCAGAGATTGCTGCCACAACCTCTTCTTCAGTCTCAAGCACCTCTTCAGAAATATCTGAAAGTGCAAGCTCCAGGTCGCTTTGATAGAGTGCGTTCTCAGGATCAAGGGCTGCCGCACGCTCGAAGGCGAGCAGCGTGTTTTTAGTATCACCGAGCATTTGGTATGCCACGCCCAGGTTGTGCCAGGCTGCGGCTTTTTCGTTGAAATCTTCAAAAAGCTCTATGCCGCGCTGGTAGTGGGAGACCGCTTGTTCGGGTTCAGATAAACGAATAAAAGCGGTAGCAAGATTCTTATGCGCTCGTCCCGATTTTGGGTTAAGGTCAACTGCTTTGGTATACGCACCGACCGCTTGCTCGTATTCTCCTGCGTTGATGTGGATATTTCCTAATTCGTTCCAAAGTTGGTGCTCACTCATTTTCTTTCTCCTTAATTTCTATGAGCCGTGTATTTCAACAATAGTAGAGTCTGCCTTTTCGGCTTTCCCAGTTAATTTGATCGGGTTTCCTTTATGTGTTTATTCATAATCTCCTTTCTGGATATCCTGCCAAATACCCGTACTATGTGTAGCAGTTGCTTAGTAAACTCTGCCTTGCACGAGAGACCATGCTGTTCTTTGCAGGTTCAAGGTTGCGTGCTCTTTCGTACGCTGCTACAGCGAGAGAATGTTCGTTGAGACGTCGATATGCGTTGCCCAATTGGTTCCAGGACAAAGCCTTATCTTTCTTTTCTTCAAAGAGTTGAATGCTTTTTTCATATAGAGGCACTGCGTCTTTATAGAGACCTGTGAACATATAGGCGATCCCTAATTTGTAATAAGACCAGCCATTTTCGGGTTCAAGCTCAATGGCTACCTGGAAAGCATCTTCTGCAAGATCGTACATGTGGTTACGAATATAGAATGCGCCAAGCTCCAGCCAGTATTCGGTGTTCCTGGCTTGCTTATTCGTTTCTAAAACTTTTCTTAGCATCCTGCTGCGAGAGATGCTGGTTTTGTTTTTGACAACCGCCACAGGTTTTTTCGGGACGATGGCTTCAACAACATCGCGGTTTTCAGCTTGTTTGATGGGGGCGTTCGCGGTCTTGTCCTTCTTTTGTATAGAAGGATCGTCAAAGAGAATTGGACCGGGTACCGACCTGTTTCGTTCTAAAAGAGTTCTGTTCTTGAAAATCTTTTCTGCTTCGCGATATGCCCTGACTGATGAAGTGAACTTCCCTGAAGCGCGATATGTATCTCCAAGGCGATAATAGGCGTGTGCCTTATCCGCATCGTTACGGAATATCTGAATGCTTTTTATAAACAGCACAACAGCTTTGTTATGTTGATTTAACTGAGCATAGATCAACGCCATATTGGCATAAGCCCAACCAAAAGTTTTATCCAGGTCAATTGCCCGATAATATGATCGGATCGCTTCAGAGAAGTTTTTCTCATGATATTGGATATTCCCTAGCAAATTCCAACCAAGTGCTTGCTTTGCGTCGAGATCAAGTGCGCACTTGATGGCTTTCAGCGCAACGCCCTTGCTCCCGAGTTGGCTGATTTCTACCCAAATATCTCTTTGGTAAGGATCAATTTCCACTGACTTCATATAGCACTCTACAGACTTTGGCTGATTCCCTGTAATACTGTAGGCTTTGCCCAAGCCTTTCCAGGCACGGGAAGAGTTCTGTCGGTAAGAGATCGCTTTTTGAAAAGCATCAATTGCTTTTTCAAGATGGTTTAGTTCCAGAAAAGCCTCGGCTGCACCGCACCAACTTAGAGCATTTTCACGATCTATCTCAAGTGCGTTCTGATAGGCGGCCAGCGAGTCGTCAAAGAGAAATAGAACGGAGTAGAGATGACCAAGGTTGTTCCATGCCGTGCTTTTTCTGAAATAAATGCCAGTAAGTTCTTGCCTTAGGTCAAAATCATTATCTTCCTGATTTAAATCTGCCTGTATCAAGGCATGTGCAATCTGAGCTTCAGCCGTAAAGGTTTTGTCGCCTATAAGCTGGGCAACCTCGATCGCTTGTGACGCCAATAAGGCTGCCTTCTTAAAATTCTTTTGTCGAAAGTAAAAAAGAGCCAGGTTTACCAAGATTTGAGAGCGTTTGAGTAAGCTCTTTGGGTCATCGAGAATATCCAGAGAGAGGATGTCTTTTGCAGGCGTTTCGGTGAAGTAGTCATCCGCGTAGCGAGTTTGGTCTTTAACTGATGCCCATGCTTTCTTGGCAATTCGAGACCAAATACTTCTCCAGGGAATTTCTTCTGAGAAATCAAAGAGCTTATGTTGGATATCCCAGTCTGCGGGTGCTTTTGCAACATAGTCAATGAAATCTTCTTGTGTGATCCAGTAAACGATTCGAACGCGATTGTTTATGAGAAAATCGCTATGTGCGCTAATTGTTTCGTATAAATCTGCATCTGTGCTGAAGGTTAGGTGCATCATAAAGAAAACGGTTTCATTCCAAGCTGATTTTCCAAAGACCTCCTCGGCGAGGTTGTTTTTTCCATCTATATCTGGTGCGATGTGGGTTATGTGTTGCCCCCGTTTGTTTAGTCGGCTTTCAAGGGCGGAGACCGCCTCGGCGCCACTTGCCGCGGTTTCATAGATCGCGAAGAAAATAGCTGGGGACTGCCATTTGGTAGCAAGTGATAGCGCATCAAAGATGCGTTCCAGTTCTTGCTCAAAAAATGAATGTTGGACAGAGTCACGTTTATTAGCCATCGAGTAATTTCCTTAGCACGGGGTGAACATCACACCAATTTTCCCCGTCGCGATATTCGAGTATTGCCAAAAGTTGAAGGAGGGGGCGCAAACGTCCAACAAACTCGAGTTTTTTCGTTTTATAAATAGTTCGGAGAAGCTTCATGTCTTCTTTATCAAGGATGCGACGATATTCGTTACGGATCTCTGATGCTGTCCATTCCACATCTTCCACTTCAACTCGTTGAGCCCCGCGACGACGCGCATGTCCTATGGCGGTACGCATTACACGAGCCAGTTCGCGGAAAACACCTCCGCTGTAATAGATAGCGAGATCAAGCGCCTCTGGAGCGATAAGAGAAGGGGACATCCTTAGCTCGATGAATTTCCTTAGGGCTGCATAGCCTTCGTGATTAACCCCTTCACCAGATAATGTAGATAGATTGATGTTGGGCAAGAAAATTGCTTGATCGCGAATTGCATCAAATTCTTTACTGTAAAACAAAGCGCTGGAAACAGTGTAGACGATGGCACAGTGAGGCTGTGTCATAATTTCACGGCGATCATGGAATATGGCGCGTGCTTTATCAAGATCGGGTTTGTCCATATCGTCGATCAAAACTAAAGGAAAGCGCCCTTCTTTTCTGTATATTGCAGATGTGATTGCATTGATGACGGCGATCAATCCTGTGACATCTTTGTCGAAAGTTTGTCGCATTTCAACTCGTGTTGCGGGTTCCAGCTTCATCTTCAAACCAGCATTTGCGAAAAAGGCATCAATGCCGGCGGCAATTTCAATGCCAGAGATACGGCCATCTGCAATTGTTTGGATCTCCTGCTCCACTTTGCCTTTCCAACTGTGCAATTCTTTAAGTAGTTGCTCCGGTAGTTCCCCGCCAAGTTGGCGATACTCTCGGTATAAACGCCCTCCAATAGCTAATAGGACATCCCGAAAATCCAGGTCGATAATATCGGCGTCGTGGCGGATACTGAAATTGATAGCCCAATATTTCTTTTGAATTTCAGGGTCACCTAATAGGTGCAAAAGCTCTGTCGATTTTCCGCAGCCTCTGTGTCCAGAAAAGAAAAATTTTGGTGGGTTGTAAAAAGGGGCTAATAAGGCATCTTTTAGTTCGGCTATAGGGTTGCCGCTTCGATTAACATAGAAAGGATTGCTTTGACCATCAGCGGGTGGACGTAGAGGAAGGTCAAGCTCGAAGTTCAGCCAGGCTCTGTTGAAATCTTTTGCTTG